>OHIR01000011.1_pt1 | contig 148727 bp, 105 predicted proteins | sample 1568301 | NCBI WGS metagenome assembly OHIR01 (sample SAMEA3879539, study PRJEB24766) | human gut metagenome | biome: human-associated habitat; feature: feces | place: USA | collected 1985/1987
AACAACAGGTTCAGACATCATGCTGAACAATTACTTGTACGACTTCTTGTCGCACGTCTATTAGCAAAGATAACCAATTCTTTCAATATAACAAATTTAAAGGAGAAGAACACAATATTGAACACACCAGTCTGTTCATAAAAAAATCCGTCCGGATTCCTCCAAACGGATTTCTTAACTTAATAAATATTTTACAACTTAATTTTTTTCTTAACAGCCTTCGATTCATTATGCAGACGGTCGAGTGCAGTCACTACATAGCGGTACTTAGTCTTTCCGTTTTCATAAGGAAGTTTATAGAAAGTATTGGTAGTGATTTCAACAATATGAGAAGGATCATTCAGATTAACCTTTTCATCGTTATTGAAGCGATATACGACATAACGCACAGCCTTGTCCATTTCATCTTTCGCCTTAGGAGCTGTCCAGAACAAAATATATCCGTCGGCAGTCCACACAGGTTTCAGTTTTTTCACTTTACCCGGAGCCTCATTATCGATAAAAGGAGAAGCCGGAATCAAAGCTGGATATTTGTGGTAGACATTTGCCAGAACCTCACGATAGTTGCCTTTATTTTCTACCACTGCAGCAGCATACCACTGACAGCTTCCCTGTACGGTTGGAAGCATACGCTGCAAGTTATATTTGGCAAGCATCTGGTGCTGTCCCGGATTTTTCAGATCTGGCTTTGTTACAGTACGAACTACGTCTTGTCCGATAAACAGTGGACGTGCGGCAGAATGACGCGCCCACCAGCGGATCAGTTTATCATAATCTGCTGCCGGATGACCGATTTCCCAATAGATCTGAGGGATATTATAATCTACCCAGCCATTGTTGACCCAAAGCAGTACATCGGCATACAAGTCATCGTAATTCTGAAGTCCGTTTGTATCGCTTCCATTCGGATCTGATTTTCTGTTACGATAGATACCGAAGGGAGAAACACCAAACTTAACCCATGGCTTACAACTGCGTACAGTTTCGTGAATTTCTTTTATCAAGACATTGACATTATCTCTACGCCAGTCGGCCTTGTTGGTAAATCCGCGACCATAAGCAGCAAAGCTGATGTTGTCTGGGAACTCTTCTCCCGGATTCGGATACGGATAAAAATAATCATCCATGTGAATAGCGTCAATATCGTAACGAGAAACGATATCTCTTACAATCTTGCAGATATAAGCTCTCGATTCAGGATATCCGGGATCGAAATACAGCTGTCCGCCGTAACGTACAAACAAATTAGGGTATTTATTATAAGGATGCATAGGCGACAATGCCGTAGTTCCCTTGGTCTGTGCACGATAAGGATTTATCCATGCATGAAGTTCCATGCCACGCTTATGACATTCTTCCACCATGAAACGAAGCGGATCCCAGCCTGGCTGAGGAGCTTTTCCCTGCAATCCGGTAAGGAAACGGCTCCAGGGTTCATAGGTCGACGCATAAAGAGCATCACATTCGGCACGAACCTGAAATATAATCGCATTGATACCCGCACCTTTCAGGTTATCCAACTGACGGATCAGAGTTGCTTTCATCTGTTCTGTAGGCATACCTTGAAACTGACCGTTCACACATTGTATCCACGCACCGCGAAATTCACGCTTTGGATGCATTGTCTGTGCCTTAACACTTCCGGCAACAAATAAAAGCATTGCCAGCCAAATCAATAAAACTTTTGATTTCATATTTTTTATACATTATAATCGAGAGGACAAAGATAAGGAAAAAATAATCAATAACTTACTTTTTCCTCGAATCGATAAAAGAATAAAGCAATGAGGGCCTGTTTTACACATGTGAAAGCAATAAGCAGAGTTTTTTCCAAAATTGAAGCGATTAACACTCCTTGTTTATCTTTTGTTTCACGATATGCATAAAATTCACTATTTTTGTCTATCAAAAACCAAATGAATCCAAGCATGTCTGACAGTAAATATATATCTATAAAAGGTGCGAAGGTAAACAACCTGAAAAATATAGACGTTGATATTCCACGTAATAAACTAGTAGTCATTACGGGGTTATCCGGTTCCGGAAAATCCTCACTGGCATTCGACACATTGTATGCCGAAGGACAGCGTCGCTATGTGGAAAGCCTTTCATCGTATGCACGCCAGTTCCTGGGACGAATGAGCAAACCTGAATGTGATTTCATCAAAGGTATTCCTCCTGCCATTGCTATCGAACAGAAAGTAATCAGCCGGAATCCGCGTTCTACCGTAGGTACATCGACTGAGATATACGAATATCTGCGTCTGCTGTTTGCACGTGTCGGCAAAACTTATTCGCCGATAAGCGGTCAGCTTGTAAAAAAAGACAGTCCCGAAGATATTGTAAACTGCATGCTCTCATATCCGAAAGGTACACGCTATACGGTACAGACTCCTATCATTCCCCGAGAAGGACGTAGTGAAGCCGAACAGATAGAAATGGATATGAAACAAGGATTCACCCGTCTGGAAGTAAACGGTGAAATGGTTCGTATGGAGGATTATCAATATAATCCTGCCGATACGGTATATCTGCTGGTGGACCGTATGAGCTGCGATGATACAAAAGATGCAATCAGCCGCTTGACCGATTCAGCAGAAACAGCTATGTACGAGGGTGACGGAGCTTGTCTGCTGCGCTTTTACCTGCCCGACGGAAGTACCAAACTACATGCCTTCAGTACAAAATTCGAGGCAGACGGTATTAAGTTTGAAGAGCCCAGCGACCAGATGTTTTCGTTCAACTCTCCTATCGGCGCATGCCCTACGTGTGAAGGTTTCGGAAAAATTATCGGTATAGACGAGCATCTTGTCGTACCCAACCGTGCATTGAGTGTTTACGACGGTGCTGTGATGTGCTGGAGAGGAGAAAAAATGAGCGAATGGCTCACCGAATTCCTACGCGAAGCTCCGGCGCACGATTTTCCTATATTCGAGCCTTACTATAACCTGACTCAGGCACAGAAGGATTATTTATGGCACGGACCACGTGACAAAGTCTGCATCGATTCGTTTTTCAAGATGCTGGAAGAAAATCAGTATAAGATACAGTACCGCGTAATGTTAGCCCGTTACCGTGGTAAGACAACTTGTCCGGAGTGTCATGGCAGCCGTTTGAAGAAAGAAGCGCTTTATGTCAAAGTGGGAGGACGCACCATTGCAGAACTGGTAGAGATGCCGGTTTATCAGTTGAAAGAGTTTTTCCGTACCTTGCAGCTCGACGAACATGACAAGATGATAGCCCAACGCTTGCTGAATGAAATCAATAACCGGTTGACTTTCCTGCTCGACGTCGGACTTGGATATCTTACATTAAACCGACTCAGCAACTCACTTTCCGGGGGAGAAAGTCAGCGAATCAATCTGGCAACCTCACTGGGAAGCAGTCTGGTAGGTTCACTTTATATTTTGGACGAACCTAGTATCGGACTTCACAGCCGAGATACAGACAAGCTTATCAAAGTACTCCGCCAGTTGCAACAGCTGGGCAATACGGTGGTAGTGGTAGAGCATGATGAAGAAATCATCCGTGCTGCCGACTATATTATAGATATCGGTCCTAAAGCCGGACGTCTGGGAGGAGAAATTGTTTATCAAGGAGATATGAAAGACCTGCATCCCGGAAGCAACAGCTATACTGTAAAATATCTGCTGGGAGAAGAAATCATCGAACGACCACAGACACATCGTTCGTGGAATAATTATATAGAAATAAAAGGAGCCAGAGAAAACAACCTGAAGGGAATCGATGTACGCTTCCCACTTAACGTAATGACGGTAGTGACCGGAGTAAGTGGTTCAGGAAAAAGTACGTTAGTGCGCGACATTTTTTATAAGGCACTAAAGCGTGAGTATAGTGAAGGCAGCGACCGTCCGGGAGAATTTATTTCACTGGAAGGTGATATCCAGATGATAAAGGACATAGAGTTTGTCGACCAAAACCCGATAGGCAAATCTTCACGCAGTAATCCTGTCACCTACATCAAGGCATACGACGAAATAAGAAAACTGTTTGCCGACCAGCCTTTGGCCAAACAAATGGGGTATTCGGCAGGGTATTTCTCATTCAATACCGAAGGAGGACGTTGTGAAGAATGTAAAGGAGAAGGTACTGTAACGGTAGAAATGCAATTCATGGCCGATCTGGTACTGGAATGTGAATCATGTCATGGAAAACGTTTTAAGAGTGATACTCTGGAAGTACGTTACGAAGGGAAAAACATCTATGACATACTGGAAATGACAGTCAACCAGGCTATCGAATTTTTCGATGAACACAAGCAGAAGAAAATAGTAAAAAAACTGCTGCCGCTACAAGAAGTTGGACTCGGATATATCAAACTGGGACAATCATCCTCTACTCTTTCGGGAGGAGAAAACCAGCGTGTCAAACTGGCATACTTCCTGAGTATCGAAAAATCTCAGCCAACCATTTTTGTATTCGACGAACCGACAACAGGATTACATTTCCACGACATAAAGAAACTGCTAGAGGCATTCAACTCCTTAATAGCACGAGGACATACGGTTGTCATAATCGAACATAACATGGATGTTATCAAATGTGCCGATTATGTCATAGACCTCGGTCCGGAAGGTGGAGATATGGGCGGTAATCTCGTAGTATGCGGCACCCCCGAAGAAGTAGCTCATTGCGGAGCATCATATACAGGGCAGTATCTGTTAGAAAAGATACAAATTTAGCCCATACACATACAGAAAGAAAGTATATAGAGTAATTTTGATGTTTTTTTGTTAAGGTGCAGTAAACAATATTCCTCACTATATTGTTTAATTAATTATTTATTTTAATCAAAAAAAGAGAGATTTTATGAAAAAAAAGTTGTTTTTACTCTGTACTTGCTTCTTCGCCTACATCAGCATAGCGATGGCACAGGTATCGAAGGTGACAGGTGTTGTCATCTCAGAAGAAGACAATCTTCCTATCGTAGGAGCTTCTGTCCTAATAAAAGGGACTAATACAGGAACCGTGACTGATATCGATGGGAAATTTACACTTGGCAACATTCCGGCAAATGCAAAGAAAGTGATAATTTCTTTCATCGGTATGCAAAGTCGCGAATTAGACATTAAACCGGAATTAAATGTAATCCTGAAATCGGATACAGAAGTTCTGGATGAAGTGGTGGTTACCGGTTATGGAGTAACAAAGAAAAGTACATTTACCGGAGCAGCCAATGTAGCAGGTTCTACTACACTTGAATCACGCACCGATGCAAACTTCATGAAAGCGCTCGAAGGAAGTATGCCGGGTGTGCAAATGAATAATTCAACAAGTATGCCGGGTGCTCAGGCTAACGTGTATATCCGAGGAGAAAGTTCTGTCAATTCGGGTACACAACCGTTGTATATCATAGACGGAATGCCTATAAACTCGGATACTGATGCTGAAACAGCAAGTTACAACCGTGCATTCAATCCACTGGCAAACATTAACACGGCAGATATCGAATCGGTAACTGTTCTGAAAGATGCCAATGCTACTGCTATCTACGGTTCGCGTGCCGCCAATGGTGTAATCGTAATCACAACCAAAAAAGGACAGGAAGGAGCTATGCATATAGACTTGGATATCAAACAAGGCTTTACAAACATTGCTCCAAATAATTTTTCTTTCTGTAATGCACAACAGACAGCCGACTTGTTTGCACGTGGTCTGGTAAACAGTGATCCGGAAAAGTACACCTACGAATCGGCTATGGCAAAAATAAAATCAGACTATAACTGGGACGGTACACAAAACTACGATTGGCTGGATGCTATTACCCGTACCGGTTATTATCAGGATTATAACATCAGCTTCAGCGGAGGAAATGGCAAGACTCGCTATTATGCCAGTCTGGGATACCTGAATCAGGAAGGTGTTGCCATCAACAGCGATATGAAACGTTACTCTGCCCGCCTCAACCTGGAAACATCTTACAAATGGTTCAACTTCGGATTTAACACATCATTTGCTCTGGCAGATATGGATGCATTCTCTCAATCTACCGGAGGATCTTATTCGAACCCGTTTGTCAGTGCTACACTGAAAGCAACTCCACTCGATCCTTTTTACAACGAAGATGGAAGTTATAATACAAGCATTTCATACAACCCATTGGCTGTTTACGATAAAGAGTCCGGAGATATTTATAATACCAAAACTACCACAATCAATTTAAATCCCTATTTCGCCATTAATTTTGGAAAAGGTTTTATTCTAAAAACCTCATTAGGTATCAACTCGTACGGCACACGCCAATATGACTTCTGGAGCTGGTACAACAATCAGGGAGCAAGCGACAATGGTCGTGGTACGCAGTATAATTCGAATACCACAACGATAACATGGACAAACACATTGAACTGGCTTTATACGTTCAATGAAAAACATAATGTTTCTGTCATGCTGGGACAAGAAGCACAATGGAAAAACTACTGGAACGAAGAGTATGCCGGTATCAACTTTCCATTGATGGGCTACCGTGAACTGAATATGGCAGGTTCTTCTTATGGAATTCCTTCATACAAAACACGTAAAGCACGTCTGGCTTCCTTCTTCCTCAATACAAGCTACGACTATCAAGGCAAGTACTACGGACAGGTCAGCTACCGCCGCGACGGTTCTTCTGTATTCGGAAACAACAACCGATGGGGTAATTTCTGGTCTGTAGGAGGAAAATGGAGAATCTCTGAAGAAGAATTCCTCAAAGACAACGACGTATTTACCAACTTAGCTATCAGAGCCAGCTACGGAACTGTAGGAAATCAGGATATAGACTGGTATGCATCACGCGGATTCTATAAGGCTGGATACAATTATAACAACGAACCCGGTATCGCTCCTGAGTCGTTAAATCTTCCTGACCTGGGATGGGAAACAAGCAAGAAGCTGAACATCGGTCTTGATATTACACTGATCAGAAAATGGAATCTGACTGTTGACTTCTATAATGAAGCTACATCAGACATGTTGTTTGAACTTCCTATATCTAAAGTTACAGGACTAGATAAAGTATACCAGAATATCGGTTCTATGCGCAACAGAGGTGTAGAAATCGGCTTGAACGGTACTATCTTACAGACAAAGGGATGGACCTGGACCGCTTATGCCAATGTTACATTCAACCAAAACCGTGTTACAGAACTGTCAGACGGAAAACCTGTTGAAGATACTTATACTATCATACAGGAGGGATATCCTCTCAGACAATTCTATATGGTAGAATATGCTGGTGTAGATCCAGATACAGGCAATCCGTTATGGTATAAAAATGCTACTGGAGATGAAACAACAACCAACTGGAATGAATGTGCCAAAAGATATCTTGGATCGGCCGATCCGAAAGCTTATGGTGGTTTCGGTACACGTCTTCAGTGGAAGAACTTCGACTTCTCTGCTGACTTCAATTACCGACTGGGAGGAAAAGTTTATGCATCTTCAAACCGCTTCTACCTTTCGGCCGGAAGCCAGGGTAATATAACTCCTGCAACTTATTTATATGAAAATGCATGGACAGAAGAAAACCGGTATACAGATGTACCTAAGTATGTATACGGAAACACATCGGGAGAAAACAACCATTCTTCACGATTCCTTTACAGCGGCAATTTCCTCCGTGTAAAGAACCTGCAATTAGGATATACTTTGCCGAAACATCTTTTGAAGAAAATACTGATAGACAATATGCGTATCTATATATCAGCAGACAATATCTATACTTTCAAGGCAAAAGATTTTGTAGGATATGATCCTGAAACATACACCAACGGATTGATAGCCTTCCAGTATCCTTCCACACGGACATTCCTGGCAGGTATTACACTTGGTTTCTAACAATTATGTTTAACGCATCAATATTGAAAATTAAATATGAAGAAATTTATATCTCGACTACTTATTTGTACAGCCTTGACAGGTTGTCTTGCTTCCTGCAATAATTTCTTCGATACAGAATATAATGAAGGAATAGATGTAGACAACGGACTTACCAGCGTAGACAATATAAAATATGCCCTAAATGGAACTTATTATCAGTTATTCAGATTCTATTTTGCAGGAAACTATTCACTGACTATTGGCGATATGGCTGGTGACATGGCATACCTGAATGGCTCGGCTAATCACTGGACCACCATCAACCATTATAGCGTAACAGCTGATGATTCATACCTCAGCAGCATATGGGAATATGGATATAAGGTTGTAGACAACTCTGCACGTATCATTAAAGCCGGAAAAGAACTTGAAAGTACCACCGCCGATTCGGACAAGGCAGCACTTAAACAATATCTGGCAGAAGCATACGGATTAAGAGGATATGCAATGCTGGCTATGACCAACATCTTCGGCAAGCAGATCAAAGTCAACGAAACAACAGACAACAGCGATGCACCGGGTATCGTTATCATTGATGAACCGATTCAAGCTTTCGAAGAAGTCAGCCGTTCTACAGTTGGAGCATGCTATAAAGCCATACTGGAAGACTTCAACAATGCACTGACTTGCTATAAAGAAAGCGGAACCGACGGCAGAGAAACAAATTCATATTTATCGGTTGCTGCGATAGAAGGCTTAATGGCACGTACATATTTATATCTGGAAGATTTCGAAAATGCAGCAAAGTATGCCCAATATGCTCTTGAACACTCGAACAAGAAAGTTGAAGCCTACACCGAAGACAGTTACAAAAAATTGTACACAGGAGGCGACAGTAATACAGAAAGTATCTTCCGTCTGGCAATTGATGTAAACAACAGCTGGTCGGCCAACTCTTGTGGTAACGTATGGACTACGTATGGAGGACTTCCCAGCCAGCGTATGAGAAACTTAATAGCTGATACAGACTGTAGAGGCAGCCTCTACCTGCCGACAATCAAAAAAGGCTCGTACACACAAATGCAATATGGAGGAAAGTTCTGGTATGGAGGAGGAAATACCGCATATGCAACCAACTATATTGTTAATGCTCCCGAAATGGAACTAATCATTGCAGAAGCAAAGTTACGAGCAGCACAACCAGACTTGAATGGTGCTAAAGAAGCTCTGCTGACTGTAGCCAAGAGAAATTCGAAGATTACCAGTGCCGACGATTTAGGAAATACCAAAGAAGAAGTATTTGCATTCCTGAAAGACGAACGCGCCCGTGAGTTGTTCCAAGAAGGTTTCCGCTTCTATGACTTACGCCGTTGGGGTGAAAAGGCTGATGTATATGCCAACAGCGAAGATCAGGTATCGTATAAATACACAAACTACGATATATCCCAGTTCTGTTATCCAATTCCTAGTGATGAAATCAATGCAGGATTTGGTATAGAACAAACTCCAAACTGGAACAATTATCTGCCTAAATAAATCTAATTTCGGCAAAGCCTTATAGGTCAGCCCACAAATACCATCCGTTTTAATGAACAAACAGAGTTTCAATCCCCAAACTCTCCCGTTCATTAAAACGGATTTTTATTTTTAGCCTCAACAGAAATTGAGTCAATTTTTCCCAGATTTTTTATCCCCTTATTATAAATTCTTTTACCTTTGCAATCAAAGGGTTAGTCAACACACAAATAATACTATAAAAACATGAACAAAAAGATTAAAGCACTTGTGGGGTTAGGTATGCTTTTATTTACCGCTCCTGTTATGGGACAACAATTTCCTTATCAAAACACCAGTCTTACTCCTGAACAACGGGCATCCGATTTACTTGAACGGTTGACCCTGGAAGAAAAAGTTTCTCTTATGCAAAATGCTTCTCCTGCTATTCCACGACTAGGTATCAAAGCCTACGACTGGTGGAACGAAGCTCTTCATGGAGTAGGCCGAGCTGGAATTGCCACTGTATTTCCTCAAACAATCGGTATGGCTGCATCGTTCGATGATGAATTGATTTACAAAGTCTTTACAGCCGTTTCCGATGAAGCCAGAGCCAAATATACAGAATTCAGCAAATCGGGCAATCTGAAACGCTATCAGGGACTGACATTCTGGACTCCCAATATCAACATATTCCGCGACCCTCGCTGGGGAAGAGGACAGGAAACTTACGGAGAAGATCCTTATCTCACTTCACGAATGGGAGTTGCCGTAGTTCGAGGTCTGCAAGGTCCAGATAATATGAAATACGACAAGCTTCATGCATGTGCCAAGCATTATGCCGTTCATTCAGGACCGGAATGGAACCGACACAGCTTCAATGCCGAAAACATTGCTCCACGTGATTTGTGGGAAACTTACCTGCCGGCTTTCAAAGTACTGGTTCAGGAAGCTGATGTAAAAGAAGTAATGTGTGCCTACAACCGTTTCGAAGGTGAACCTTGCTGCGGAAGCAACCGCTTGCTGATGCAAATCCTGCGCGATGAATGGAAATACAAAGGCATAGTAGTATCCGATTGCGGCGCTATCAGTGATTTCTGGCGCAAAGGATATCACGAAACGCATCCCGATAAAGAAACGGCCAGTGCAGGAGCTGTATTGAGTGGTACAGATCTGGAATGTGGAAATAATTACAAATCACTTCCGGAAGCTGTACAAAAAGGACTGATAGATGAAAAACAAATTGACATTTCTGTAAAACGTCTGCTGACAGCTCGTTTCGAATTAGGCGAAATGGACGAACATGTCTGCTGGGACAGTATTCCATATTCTGTAGTCGACAGCAAAGCACATAAAGACTTAGCACTGGAAATTGCACGAAAAAGCATTGTCCTCCTGCAAAATCGGAATAATATCCTGCCGTTGAAAGAAGACATGAAAATCGCTTTGATCGGTCCCAATGCCAACGACTCTGTCATGCAATGGGGTAACTACAATGGTTTTCCTTCCCATACCTCTACCTTGTACGAAGCTTTGAAAGAACGTATTCCGGCAAACCAACTGATTTACGACTTCGGATGTGACCGTACTTCTGGTATCAGTTTGGAAAGTGTTTTCAACCAATGTAGCATCGATGGGAAACCTGGATTCCGCTCTACCTATTGGAACAACATCAAGATGGAAGGCAAACCTGCTACCATCACCCATACCAGTACTCCTTTCCAGTTTACCACATTAGGAGCAACAGTATTTGCAGCAGGTGTTAATATTCAAAATTTTTCAGCAAGCTACGAATCGGTATTCACCGCACCCGAAACGGAAGATATCAATTTCCACTTCGAAGCAGCAGGCATACTCCGCCTGAGCATAGACGGAAAGGAAGTAGCCAGTGGAAAATATCTGAAAAACAATATGAACCTATATACGCTGAAAGCTGAAAAAGGGAAAACATACAACATTAAAATAGACTTCATTTTCTACAGCAATGACAGAGCAGCCCAACTGAATTTTGATATGGGACGCAATGTTCCTGTAAACCTGCAAGCTTCCATCGACAAAGTAAAAGCAGCCGATGTCATTGTCTTTGCAGGAGGTATTTCACCTTCTCTTGAAGGAGAAGAAATGCCAGTAAATGCAGAAGGTTTCAAAGGCGGCGACCGCACAACAATCGAACTTCCTGCTATTCAGCGACGATTGATAAGTGAATTGAAAAAATTAGGCAAGCCAATTATCTTTGTCAACTATTCAGGCTCGGCTGTCGGACTGGAACCCGAAAGCAAAATTTGCGATGCCATTCTTCAGGCATGGTATCCTGGTCAGGCTGGAGGAACAGCTGTTGCCGACGTTTTATTTGGCGACTACAATCCTTCGGGTAAACTTCCGGTCACTTTTTATAAGCATACCGACCAGCTTCCTGACTTTCAAGACTACTCGATGAAGGGACGTACCTACCGTTATATGACAGAAAGTCCTTTATACAGCTTCGGTCACGGATTGAGTTACACCAACTTTACATACGGTCCAGCTACATTAAGTCAGCAAACAATCAGCCAAGGTAAAGAAGTAACACTCACAATCCCCGTACAAAATACCGGAAATTATGACGGAGAAGAAGTGGTGCAAGTATATTTAAGTTGCCCGGGAGATAAAGAAGGCCCTTCACATACACTCCGCGCCTTCAAACGCGTCCACATTGCAAAAGGACAGCGCGCAAATGTTTCTTTCACCCTCGACAGTGAAACATTCCAATGGTTCGATACAAACACCAACACCATGCGTATGGTAGAAGGTAATTATGAACTGCTTTACGGAGGTACTTCACGTATAGACCAATTACAAAAAATATCAATCAAGGTAACCGAATAAAAGATAACATAATCTACAGACAAAAATAACGTCAGCAGACTCACCTAAAAATCTGCTGACGTTTTTTTATTTTATGCTGATGTTTTTCAGAAAACATCACGACGTTTTTTAAATATTCGTACAAAAAAATAAGGTACTCTCATAGAGTTTCCAAAGAAAGTAATAAAAGCCTCATACATGTATGCTGCTATTTCTTTACTTTTGCAATGAAAAAAAGAAAAAACGATCATGATCAGAGCGGTTACCCTACAAGATACTTCTGCCATAACGGCAATTTACAATGAATATATCGCACATAGTACGAGTACTTTCGATATAGAACCTGTCAGCGAAGAAGAGATGCAAAAAAGAATCTCTGAAATTTCAGCGCGATATCCGTATTTTGTATACGAAACAGACGGAGAAATTGTGGGATATTGCTATGCACATCCGTGGAAAGAACGGGAAGCCTACAACCGCACACTTGAAACGACTGTATATCTGTCGCCCGCCCATACGGGAAAAGGACTGGGCCGGCTGCTCATGCAGCGTCTGACAGACGAATGCAGACGACGCGGCATACATGTCCTGATAGCCTGTATCACGAGTGAGAATACAGCAAGCTGTGCCTTCCATGAAGCCCTAGGATTCAGAAAAGCGTCTTCGTTCGAAGAGGTCGGTATGAAATTCGGACGATGGCTTGGGGTGACAGACTACCAGCTTATTCTGTAAACCAACATTTATCTGATGCTGTCGGGATACAAGATCATCTCCCTAGCCTTCCCTTTTACTGTTATCTCCGGACGAACAGCCGCAGCTTCCTCTTCTGTAAGCAATCCTTTTGCACACAGTCTTTCGGCTATCAGGCGGAAATAACCTCCTTGTGAATCACGCAAAGTAGCATCTTCATTGAATGAAGAACGGAAATGTTTGGGCTTCGGTACAATGGAAGCCAGAAATATAGCTTCTTCTACGGTAAGGTCGGAAGGTTCTTTTTCGAAATAAAAATGTGAGGCTTCACAAGCACCGTATACCAAAGGAGCCCATTCTACCAGGTTCAGGTATACTTCGTACATACGTTCCTTTGAAGTGAGATGCTGGTTTTCTATCAGCCATACGATAAGAGCTTCCTCCAGTTTTCGGGCAATATTTTTATGACGGTTCAGAAAGACATTCTTTACCAGCTGCATGGTAATAGTACTTCCTCCGCGTGCAAAGCGTCCTACCTGCAAATCGTAGGCGAGAGCTTCCTGAATAGCTCCAGGAAGAAACCCTTGATGATAATAAAACCCTCCGTCTTCCGACTGCATGATTGCCATCTGAAGCAAAGGAGAAATACGGTTGAGCGAACGGAAATTAGGATTCGACGGTCCGATAAAGAATGTTCTTACCGGCAAGTCATTCTCGTATGCCGTATATTCAAACTCCTCGTTCATCTTGGTAAGTTCACTGCCACCCAGGCTTTCGATACGGAAACCATGCCCGCGCAGATCGGAAGAGAATTGCAGACTATCCAGATGATTGAAGTCAACATCCAACAATAAATCATAACTCAGTTTGCCTGATGTACGAATACCCTGTACATGACGGAACAAACCTTTTGGCAAGGAAGCAAACAAATCTTCGGAAGGGAAAGGCGAACGATGGATGCTTGCCGTATAATGCCACTTTTTTTCTTTTTCTACCCGTAAATAAGGATGGAAATCAAGGCGGTTGAATATAACAGTAGAAACACTGTCCAATTCGAAATAATTACCTCCTACATGGCAGGTATATTCCAGCTTTCCTTTATCTAGATCAATCGTATCGGGTGAAAGTGCTGTATGATAAACCTCCAGCCCGTCTACAGATGCCATCCCCTCCAGTGTAAGAGGCGTAGCAGAAGCAGACTTTTCTGAAAGCTTAAAGGCTATGGAATCGAATGCAACCGTCGCATTATAATGGGGACGGATGTAGGGAAGTATGATTTTTTCATCTGTACTGCCGGAAGCAATGCTGCCTTCTATCAGGCGCATACTGCGTGCAAGCGTACCTCTTACTTTCCATTCTCCCTTTACAGCTCCCTCTTCCACCTGAATGGCAGAAGCAAACTGACTGTTTGCCAGTATAAGCTCAGGAATATAAAAACTTGTTTGCAGCAAGTCCCGGCGCGCCGTCACACTCAGGTTGCGCAATTCTCCATTTTCCGGCAATAATCTGAATACCAGGCTAAGTATTTTACTTACCTGCACATCGTATCCAGCCAATGCACTTTCTAATTTACCCGAATCAGCTTCCGATACAGTCTGTTGACGGAAAAGAAAATCATAGTTCGAAACATTACCTTGCTTTACAAAAGAAAGTTTCATACCCTCTACATCAACCTGATGTACGGAAACTCTTTTTCTAAGCAAAGGAAGCAAATCGATATCGATCTCGGCTTTTTCGAGAGTCAGTAAGGTATCGTGATCTTCAGGAACTACCGTCAATCCTTCCAGACGGATGACAGACAAAGAAGGCATTCCCAATTCACGATAGGCAATACGCAAGTTATAACGCTGCTCTAAAGCAGCCAACTTTTCATCGGCAACACAGCGCAACAGGGCTCCCCGAAAAAGAAAGAGTCCTGTTCCTGCCACAAGCACAACTGCAATCAATCCTGCGGCAATCCATTTAAGTACTCGACTTTTCATAATATCTTTATTGATATCTGCCGCAAAAATACGTTTTACTTACATGTTGTGCAAGAAAGATTTTTCTTTTATTTGTTTAACTGGTTTCCTGTTTTCTTTTCTTTCCGGACGAACAGACGGACGGTTATCCTTACGTTCTGTCCTTGAAGGTCTTGTCACCCTGTTGGGAGCTTTATCCGACGGTCTGGAAGTACCGGGTCTGACCGAATGATGATTTCCGTTTTGAGGCGGACGGATACCACTTGCATGAGGCGGACGTTTGTCTGGCTTTGGTACCGGTTTGGGAGCAGGTTTTGCACTTATACCCGGACGATATGGCGGACGTGCCTCAGGACGATGAGAGGGTGCTGCCGGAGCTGAAGGTCGTGCCGGAGTAAAATGATATCCGGGATTCTTAACCGGCCGAGGAGCGATAAAGTCATGTTTTCTGAACTCCGGACGAGAGTGGAAATGACCTTTATACACCGGATGATGATAACGACCGGTATAATGCGCACAGTAATAGCCTGTATTCCGGTAAAAACGGCGGCTGTGTGCTCCATGGTAAGTAAGATAATGTACCGGACGTCCGAAATAGAAGAAACTTCTGTTAGGGTATACCTTATACACCCGCAGATAACAAACATTATTCATCGCATAAATCGGACGGAAAAAGTATTCGATTGCAAGAAAACGAGTATATACCGAACTGGAAAGAATCCAGCGAAGGTCATCGTTTCTTTCATCCAAATACCGATAATAAGCATCAAGTGCAGCAGCATCGGCACATGCCATACCCGTCAGATAAGGATCCACTCCACTCAGAAAGTCAAAGTTTATTTCAAACAAATCATTGTACTGACTCTGGTTCAGATTCAGTTCGAAAGCCATACGGTCTGTCAAAAAACGAGCGTTGACGCGTATATCGCCTAATGACGAAGCATTTGCCGGCAAACAACATGCACAAAGCGCAAGGCAAAGTAATAATGCGAACTTCTTAATCTTCATATTCAATATCTTTTTAATTTCCTGATACAAAAATAGGAGGATAAAAATCCTCCTGCAACGGAAACTCTCCATTTGCCGATAGGGAGTTTCCTATTTCTTTTAGGGATAATCATCTGCGCCGGCGCTTACGATGCTGCTTGCGTTTACGCTTGTACGCCTGAATACGGCGGTGTATCTGCCATCCGCTCAGTCCTGCTACAACAACCAGAATAAGAATAACAATCCCGCTATTCAAATTATCCCCTTTGATACGTGACCATATTTCAAGCACATTGACCGTCTTGTCACCAAAATCGCGTATCATGGAACAACGGTTTACGACAGAAATATCAGGATATTGCGTATTGCGTAATTTTACATCACGTCCTTCCGGTCCGAAAAAGTAGCTTGCATCCACCGTTTCAGTCAGTGTTGTATCAATGCATGCTTCCATGATTTCGGGAGCAGCTATTGCGCTGACATAGCCATTTTCTTCCATATTGCGCAAAGCAATATCGGGACGGCACAGAAAGTTGATAAAGTAACTTGCAGCTTTTACGTTCTTGGCATACTTCGGAATCACCCATCCGTCGTACCAGATATTACTACCTTCTTCAGGGATAGAATAAGACAAATCGACACCCACCTGTTCAGCTTCTTCGATAGCCCATTGTGCATCACCGCTCCAAGTCATATTTATCCATGCTTTTCCCTTTGTCATCATCTCCTTTCCGAAATCGGCTTCCCAGCCAGCAACATTGGGTTTCAACAGTTTCAGATACTTTTCTACCGTATCCATAGCTGCCGGAGAATAATCGTTCATCAATTCAGGAACAGTAACGGTACTATCGGCAAGTTGCTTGCGGTAAGCATACAGCATAGCTGTACCATAAGCATCACGATAGGCGTCTTTCATCAGGATACGTCCTGCAAAACGTTTGTCCCACAGACAGCCCCATGTTTTCATATCCTCGGCAGTAACATACTGAGTATTGTACAACAGTCCGGCAGTTCCCCACATATAACATACAGCATATCGGCTTGCCGGATTTTCAGCAGTTCCCAGTTTATTTATTTGTCGAAGAATATACGGAGAAATACCTTTCATGTAATTAGGAGAATGCGCAAAGGTAGTATCGATAGGCAGTAACAAACCTTTATGCAGCATTCGTTCGATGATATATTCCGAAGGACATACCACATCAAAATCCTCATGCCCTTTTTCGATTTTGGTGAGCATGATTTCGTTTATATCGAAAGTCTGATAAACGATACGTATATCTTCTCCTGTCTGTTCTTTATAGTATTGCTGAAAATCTTCCAGCACGCCTTCACCAATATAGTCTGCCCAGTTATATACTTTCAATATATTCTGGCGTGACTCATCAGCATTATAGCAGCTTGCCATCGTAAGGCAAGCCCACAGACATACGATAAATTGATATAATCTTTTCATTCTATGTTTCAGCACACGGTTTCTATTCCGGCAAAGCCTTATTTCTTCTGAGCTTTTCCGGCTCTGCGGTTAATAATAATCAACAATACCAATATAACAACAAACGTAAGGGCGGAGAGCGGACGAAGCTCAGGAGTCAGTCCTCCCTTTCGGGCATCGGCATAAATATAAGTAGAGAGGGTTTCCAGTCCCTGATTACCGATGGTAAACACTGTTACGGCAAAATCATCGAACGAGATGGTCAGTGCCAGCAGGAAACCGCTGATCATACCCGGACGTATCTCAGGAATAATCACTTTCCAGAGTGCCTGCATCGGTGTAGCTCCCAGATCGAGTGCTGCTTCATACAGGTTCGGATTCATCTGTTTCAGACGGGGAAGTACACTCAGCACCACATAAGGCGTACAAAAAGTAATATGAGCCAGCACAACAGTCGTAAATCCCTGTGTTACTCCCAAAGAAACAAACAGCAGGAACAACGATATACCCGTAATGATATCCCCGTTTAAGATAGGAATCGTATTGATAAATCCTACAGCTTTCCGGCTGCGAGCCCGCAAGTTGAATATTCCAATGGCTGCAATACTTCCCAACAAAGTAGAAACCGTAGCAGCAATGAAAGCAATGGCGATCGTATTGATACAGGCATTCATCAGCGAATGGTGTGCACCGGTATTCATCAGTGACTCATAAAGCTTAAATGAAAAACCTGTCCAGTTGCCCAGCACTTTTGCTTCGGTAAACGAATAAACCACAATAATCAGAATAGGTGCATAAAGCAAAATCAGCAATATCCACAAATATGTCTGCTCGATGATTCTTCTTACCATACACCACCTCCTCTCTCCGACTCATCCTTATTTTCGGGAGTAAACAAGGAAGTTGCGGCAATAAGGAACAACATGATAAGCGAAAGAGCTGCTCCGTAGTTCCACAAGCTGTTGTTTATATTTTCCTGTATGGTAGTTCCGAAAAGCTTGATATTGTTCATGGTCAACAGCTCGGCAATGGCAAAAGTCGAAATAGTAGGCATGAATACCATCATGATACCGCTTACCACACCCGGCATGGACAAAGGAAATATAACCTTCCAGAATACCTGGAAAGAGTTTGCTCCCAAATCCTGTGCTGCTTCAATGTAACTTCTGTCCATCTTCTGCAAGGTATTGTAAATGGGATAAATCATAAAGGGAATAAAATTGTATATCATACCGAAAATCAAAGCTCCCTCTCCCAACGGCAGTCTGCAAAAATCGAACAACGCTACCGTGGCAAGTGTACGTACCAGAATGTTTACCCACATCGGAAGGATAAACAGCATGATCAGCGTACGCGAATAACTCAGATTCTTGCTGTTGTTCAGAATCCAGGCTACCGGATAACCCAGTAATATACAGCCAAGAGTAGTAAGAATGGCAATACCTATGGAGTACACAAATGTATTGACAGACTCCGAATGAGCAAAAAACTTACTGAAATTAGCCAGTGTAAGATGTCCCATATCGTCGGTAAATGCATATACTACAATCAGCAACAGCGGAATAATTACAAATATGACCGAAAAAATGAGATACGGCAAAACCCAACTCTTGCGTGAAGAGAAAAAATGTTGCAATTTCTTCATTATCCTTATATTAACATATTACACGAATAGCCTCAGCAGGAATAGTGATACCTACACGGTCACCATCATCCCACACATCATTAGTATCGACGAATACATTCTCGTCCCAATCGGAAAAGACGGTAAGATGATAATGGTTTCCTTTATAAAGTATGAATTTCACTTCACCGGTAAGCATACCGTCTTCTTCATTATCCTGCAATATCACTTTGTCGAAATCGACCTCTACCTTCACATTTTTCCAGTCGCGTGACGAGTCACTCATGTCCACCCGAGGACATTCGAACTCGCAACCGAGAAATTCCACATGCGTTTCATCCACCATGGATGCCTCAAACGTATTACATACACGTTCCTTCTGCATGATATGTATGTCCATCGGCTTAATCAGCAGACCGACTTCCGAACCTGCTTCGAAAGCATGATAATCTTGTACCAGAAACTCATAATCGCCCACGGCAACTGCCATTTCGTAATGCACTCCCTTAAAGATGCACGACTGAACGATACCGCGAAGCTGTGCAGCATCGGAAACAGGAAATATATACAAGTCTTCCGGACGTATCACCACATCGACAGGAGCATTTTCTCCAAATCCCTTATCCACACACTCAAACTCCTGACCGCAGAAACGAACCAGACAGTCACGCACCATCGTACCGTTCAAGATATTACTTTCACCAATAAAATCGGCAACAAACGAATTGATCGGCTCATTATAGATATCTGTCGGTGTACCTATCTGCTGGATTTTTCCTTCGCTCATTACTACGATAGTATCACTCAGTGTCAATGCTTCTTCCTGATCGTGAGTAACATAAACAAAGGTAATGCCCAGACGACGGTGCATTTCCTTCAACTCCATCTGCATGTCCTTACGCATTTTCAGGTCGAGTGCAGCAAGAGGCTCATCAAGCAACAACACTTCCGGCTCGTTTACAATGGCACGGGCAATAGCCACACGCTGCTGCTGTCCGCCCGACAAAGAGTTTACGTCACGGTACTCATAGTCGGTCATACCCACCATTTTCAACGCAGCCTTCACCTTTTTCTCCATTTCTGCCTTAGGCATTTTTTTCAGCTTCAGTCCGAAAGCGATATTATCATATACATTCAGGTGAGGAAACAAAGCATACTTCTGGAATACCGTATTCACCGGACGACGATGCGGAGGAATTTGTGTAATCTCCTTTCCACCAATGTACAACTCGCCCTCCGAGGCAGTCTGAAAACCTGCGATAAGCCGCAGCAAAGTAGTCTTTCCACATCCGGAAGGACCAAGAATCGTCACAAACTCACCTTTACGGATAGATAAGTTTATATTATCGAGTGCCGTTTTTTCACCAAAAAACTTCGACACATTCTTTACTTCAATAATAGGTTTATTGTCTTGTTGCATACACTTGTTCTGATTTCAGCCTGCAAAGGTACACATTATTATTAATTTATCCCGCCAAAATAAAACAGTTTTAGCAGTACAACCCAACGAGAATATTTTTAATTCTCTTTTCTGAAATCGAACATCAGGTTCAGACGTAATCCTTCATCTCCCTTCTTGATACGTATATTTCCCGGCTGACTGTTCGGACCTTGTTGTTCGATCGGCTTGAACGAACAGATGGCAGGGATATCAAGCAAGAACGATATATCCCCTTCAGGAAATTCGGGCATGGTCCGTTTTGCACTGCCTTTCGGTTCTTCGGGTGTAAAGACACGATAGAAAATACCGTCCGTACGCGAATAAACAGTAAAAGGTGCTGTATCGCTTTCGAACGTAGCCCAATACATATTGGCATGATAGCCCTTAAATTCAGGGTAAACGAGATTGTCGTAACTCTCGCCCGTAACGGTATTGTTGTAATCCTTATGCCAGATACCATAATTCGTACCCGGAATACGATTTTTCCACACCCGGTAAGGTCCTCTGCCCAGCCATTTCATCCCCTTACAAATGCGTTCCGGATAAGAAAAAGTCAATCCCAGATTATATACCTCCGTATCCATGAAAGCATCATCGAAACCTCCGCCTCCTGATGCACGATTCAGCAGTACCGCATCCATGTAAAGCAATCCCTGAGAGGTAAGCCGCCAGACAATCGAATCGGCTCCTCCCTTGTAGCGGGCACAAAAAACGGCTTCTTCCGAATCCTGACGCACATAACTGCTGGCAGGCTGGTAGACCATCTTCATGCCGACTGCTACCGGACCATTGGTTAAAGGTATCTCAGTATTCCCCGAAAGCACACGGAGAATCATCCCCGTAGCCGCATCGAAAGTTACGCTTACCTTCTCACTTTTCAGTACAATTTCTTTTCCGTTGTTACATGCCGAAACAGTATTGCCGGACAAGCCTGTGGAAACCTGTGCCAAATGACGCTGAAAATACGGATTTGCCAGCCGGATAGGAAAAGACCAGTCACAAATGCGATGTCCGTCCCTGTCGAAGGCTTCCAGTTTCAATACATCTCCTTCAGCAAAAGAAGCCGGCAGCGAAAAACGAGCTTTGCCTGTCTCACCCGGAGACAAGGCAGGAAGCGTAACCTCGCCACGCGCCAATATACGGGAAACAGCTCCCTGCATAGGAATGTCACACGACAAAACTTCATAAGTCATCCGGCAATCCTTTAAATTGGTATAGATATATTCATTCGAGACGAAAAAGCTTCCATCGAAATGTTCTGTTATAAGCAACGGGGTTATCTGTACCGGCGACCACTGGGAACGTATGGCATAGAAACTTCCTTCCTTTTCCCTGCGCGGTCCCACAACACCATCGGGAGCATTCGATCCGTCCGAATCGAGCACGCCTCCTCTGTCGAAACGTTTGGGAGCCTCGTCACAGAATACCCAGATAAAGCCTCCTGCAAACATGGGATTCGTCATCCACCTGTCCCAAAAGTCACGAAGTCCGGCTCCTCCACCCTGATCGTACATGGCATGCATAAACTCTGTAGGCATAAACACCTTATATCCGTTAGTAAAGCGTGCCACACCTGTAAGGTAGGCCGGATAATGATGCGTATCAAGTCCGTCGAAATCAGCCCAGGGATGGATGACATGCCGACGCTGAAACTTATCGTATTTACAGAAAAGGCTGTCATTATCGGTATTCCATCCGCCTTCGTTTCCGTTACTCCATAAGATAACCGACGGATGATTCACATCCCGTTCTACCATTTCCCTGATCAGCCGTGCACCGGTTTCCGTATCATAACGTCCATGCCAGCCCGAAAGCTCATCGATATATACCAGTCCGAGAGAGTCGCACATATCAAGAAAATGTTCATCGGGCGGATAATGAGAACGTACAGCATTCATATTCATTTCTTTAATGAGCAGAGCATCCTGACGACTCATGGCTGCACTTGTAGTCCGTCCGCCGTCTACCGAAAACGAATGCCGGTTGATACCTTTCACAATCAGGCGGGTTCCGTTCAGATAAATACCGTCTTGCGGAAAAAACTCAATGGTACGGAATCCGATCCGCTCTTCACGAACCTGAATAATGTTTCCGCTGCGGTCTTTCAGTTCCAGACGCGCCACATAAAGTTCCGGAGCTTCGGTATTCCATACTTTTACATCCGACCACTTGCATGTAAACTCGGTTTCTCTGCCGGAGGTGGCAAGCGGACAACTGACCTGCTCTTTGCCTTGCAGTGTCCGTAAGGACTTTCCGTCTTTCAATCCTCTTATGGATACAGCCAGCACATGTCCTTCGGCATTACCAGCCGTGCGCACCGAAGCACGCAGCGAACCGTCTGCACGCGCGTCAAGTATAAAATGTTCCATCGAAACAGCAGGAACGACCTCCAGCCATACCGGACGATAGATGCCCCCATACAGCCACCAGTCGGCACGTCGTTCGGCAGCATTCACCGACTTGTTTGCAGACTGCTTGGCTACTTTCACTTCGAGCAGGTTTTCCCCCTCGGCTTTCAGCAGTGAAGTTATGTCATAAGAAAAACGATAAAAAGCTCCCTGATGGATTTGTCCTGCCGATTTGCCATTTACCCAAACTTCGGCATCGGTCATCACCCCGTCGAAAAACAGTTTGACGCGGTCGGTTTTTCCACAATCGGGAGTAAGAAAACGATAGCGGTATATACCTGTTTCATCACTGGGTTTTGCTCCTTTGATAGTATAATAACGTCCATAAGTGTATTCTCCAAATCCTTGCAATTCCCAGCAGGAAGGAACCTCTATGGATTTCCATTTTCCGGAATTTTGTCCTTTGGAACAATAAAATTCCCATGTACGGGTATAGTCTGTACCTGTTCCCGACAGGTAGATACGTTCGGGATGTGGAGCCTGTGCCTGCATATTCAGTGCAGAACAGATGCCTAGTGCAAGCAAAGCACGACGGATAATGTGTGTTTTCATATAAAAAAATGCCTGAATTGGATTCTTTCAGGCAAAGATAAGGATTCGAAAAAAGCAGGGAAATAGAAATTTGTACACTTAGATGTATATCCGTGCATTTCAATGAATTACACTTACTGTACACAGACCTAAAAAAACATGCTCTTCTTTTCCGGAAAATATGCTCTTCTTTTGATTAAAACATCAGCATCTTTTTCTGAAAAGATGCTGATGTTTTCAGAGCAGGAATAAATCTGTGTGACTTATGTCTGGAATGGTATTCTGATTTCCTGCTGTTACCCCGGTTATCGGATAGTCACCATGGTAGCTCCGAAACCGTATTCGCGGAACGAAGCGTCCTGACTGGGATAGTTTTTATATTTGCGCTTGAGTTCATCAAGTATGGCACGACGCAAGACTCCGTCACCCTTTCCGTGGATAAACACGATTTTCTGTCCTTTCTTATTTTTGTATTCTTCCAGTGTCTTGCGGAATGCATCAAGCTGATAGTTCAGCATTTCGGCATTTCCCATACCTGTAGTATCGTCCAGCAGTTCATGAATGTGCAAGTCTACTTCTACAATATCATTTTTTACCTTGTGCTGTTTCTTTTGCAGCTTGGCTGGAACATCCGACACATTCTTCTGCAACAGAGCTTCCTTGATATCGTTGGCAGAAACATATACTTGTTTTACTTCTTCATCATCGCGCACAATATCGTATATCAAAGCCGGTTCGGCAAAGAAATCACTCTGCTGGAACGTATGCAACTTGTAGAATTTTACGGTATCAATACGCACTTCCGTATTGATGGCATTCTTCAGAAGGAAAGTACGGTCGTCTTTATAAGCAAGCAACTGCACGGCTACATGTTCCATACCGTTCAATGCACTCTTTTCGAACTCCTCCAGATGCATCTTCATATTCGGCTTGATAGTTCCTCTGCTGCGCAGTGTCCAGCTTTTTCCTTCTGCCGACAAATACAGATAATCGACAAAATAGTTGCTGTCGTTCACCAGATAAGCATCAAAAGCAGTCGATGAAATGGCCTTTACATCCTGAGGCACATAAGCCAGATATACGTTCAATACATCATTTCCCCGTATCTCCGGAGCACGGTATGTTACAGGCTTTTCTTCCTCTATTTCTTCTTCGGCTGCTTGCGGTGCTTCGGGTTTCTTTGCTGACTTAAGCGGAATATTATAGTCATCCGTCTGAATGACAACACACTCCTTTATCAGCATAGGTATCTCAAAACCGTCTTCACCTTCTACCAGCGCAACATCTTTTCCCTGAAATCCTCTTACTATTCCTCCTCCTACTTCGCTAAGGAAGCGGACTTTATCTCCTATTTTCATATTTTCTTCTTATTTGGTTTATTACGCAAAAGTAAGGATTTTACTAGTGAGTAATGATATTTTTACTTACTTTTTAAAGCAATGTTTTTCCTTTATCTATATAGGAAATATCTGAAACTTGCTTCCCCAAAAGCGGACTTCAGGCAGTTTTTCCGATAAAAAACTGCCAGCTCATGTATCAGAAAGTGTATTCCGAAAGAAACAAGAATAAAAAAAGTTATTCTTATAGGACTGAGAACAAAAACCCGAAAGAAATTCAGTAATTTTGCAGACATTAAAAAATACTACTCAACACTATGACAGAAACTAAGCATATAAAAATCAGCGATTATAACTATCCGCTACCCGATGAACGTATTGCTAAATTCCCTCTTCCTGTACGCGACCAGTCGAAATTACTTGTATATCGTCACGGGGAAGTGAGCGAAACTGTATTTACTTCTTTACCCAACTATATGGAACCGGGTATGCTGATGGTTTTCAATAATACAAAAGTTATTCAGGCACGCCTGCACTTCAGAAAGGAAACAGGTGCACTGATCGAAATATTTTGTCTGGAACCTATTCAGCCAAACGATTATGTACTCAATTTCCAGCAGACTCATCATGCCGCATGGTTATGTATGATCGGTAACCTGAAGAAATGGAAAGAAGGGCCGCTGCATAAAGAGATGACGGTAAAGGGAAAAACAATCACGCTGACTGCTACACGCGGAGAATGTCACGGTACAAGTCATTGGGTAGATTTCACCTGGGATAATCCGGAAGTTACCTTTGCCGATATACTGGAAGTATTCGGCGAACTGCCTATTCCACCTTATCTGAATCGTGAAACTCAGGAAAGCGACAAGGAAACTTATCAGACTGTTTACTCTAAAATAAAAGGATCGGTTGCTGCTCCTACTGCCGGACTGCATTTTACAGAACGCGTACTGGCATCGCTCAAAGAAAAAGGTGTAGACTTGGAAGAAGTCACGCTGCACGTAGGAGCCGGAACATTCAAACCGGTGAAAAGCGAAGAAATAGAAGGTCACGAAATGCATACAGAATACATTTCGGTCAACAAAAGCACTATAGAAAAGCTGATTGCACATCGAGGAGAAGCTGTAGCTGTTGGTACAACTTCCGTACGTACACTCGAAAGCTTATATTATATAGGAGTAACTATCAGCCAGAATCCTGATGCCAGTCAGGAAGAATTGCACGTAAAACAGTGGCAACCCTATGAATCGGATGTTACACTCAGTACCATAGAGTCACTGCAATGTATATTGGATTATATGAACCGCCATAATCTTGACGCACTCCATACAAGTACGCAGATTATTATCGCTCCCGGATACGAATACAAAATAGTGAAGCGCATGGTCACAAACTTCCACCAGCCTCAAAGTACACTGCTTTTGCTGGTTTCGGCTTTCGTAAAAGGTGACTGGCATAAAATCTATGATTACGCACTGGCACACGATTTCCGTTTCCTGAGCTACGGAGACTCTTCGCTGCTTATTCCTTGAAGCACTCTTTGATATAAATCAAGAAAAGAGCATCGGAAGTCATTTTTTTCTTATTAGATGAATAAAAAATAAACAAAACCCTATAATTTTGTGTTGTAAAACATAAAACAAGGATAACATTAACTAGACTAACCCCATAAAAAGAGGGGAAAAGCAATACTAAATTAACTTAGTAAACGCAAAAACAAAAGAAAGGGTAACAATTATGAAACAGGTAAAAGATTTATTCAAAGCTATTAAGAAAAACTTGAATGCAAGTGCAATGGCAATGTACGGTCAGTATACAAGATAATATACACCGTACTGATTTTAGAAAAACATCAATACATCATCCATAACCAGAGGACGAAAGATTTTCAGATAAAATCTTTTGTCCTCTTTTTTATATCCAGTAACTGAAGCTTTACACACTCTTACAGACTATTCATTACCACCAATCAAGATATCTTCTCCCTACCTTCTCAGCCTAAGGGATATTCTATTCTTCCATTCAGACCATGCAAGTTATCGCATGATATCTTTAAGACACTCATATTTCTCCAGAGAATAAGGCGAATAATCGGGTAAGGCGTGAACCAGTTGTTACGTTAATCCGTTTTTATCTTGAGCTCCAAATACGTATCGAAAGAATATATAAAAGAAAAAAGCATCTTGGATTTTCTCCAAAATGCTTTTAATCTGTTGGGCTACTCGGACTCGAACCAAGAAAAACAGGACCAGAATCTGTTGTGTTACCATTACACCATAGCCCAAACTTATATTTACGGTATCCTCTCCATGAAGACTTCCGCTTTTGTAAGATGTTGGGCTACTCGGACTCGAACCAAGAAAAACAGGACCAGAATCTGTTGTGTTACCATTACACCATAGCCCAAAATCTATTGTTTTGTCAGCCTCATTTGATTTTGACGGTGCAAAGGTACAACTTTTTTATAATATACCAATATTTTGGAGCTTTTTTTTCAAAAAAATACAAAAGAAAAAGAGAATTAAGCCTCATTCCTTCGTGATATACAGAAAAGCAAGTATATTTGCTACATTAATTTATATATGAATAATAAATAAAAACGGAAACAATAATAATGGACGAAACAAAAGACTTAGTAAAGAAAATTACAGAAGGCATTCAAGAGAAAAAAGGAAGAAACATTGTAATAGCTGACTTAACCAATATAGAAGATACTATTTGTAAATACTTCGTTATTTGTCAGGGAAACTCTCCCAGCCAGGTTCTGGCAATCGTTGACTCAGTAAAAGAATACGTCAGAAAGACAACCGGTCATAAAGTATACGGAATGGATGGTGTGCGTAATGCACAATGGGTTGCAATGGACTACGGAGATGTACTGGTACATGTCTTTTTACCTGAAGTGAGAGATTTTTACAACCTGGAACATCTGTGGGCAGATGCCAAATTAACATCTCTCCCCGATATTGACTAATTTCATAAAAAAATTGTATGAGCGAAAATTTAAACAACAATAAACCTAAGATTAATGTACCCCGACCTAGTTTGAGTTGGCTGTACGTTATAATAGCACTTGTTTTTGGTTTTCTTTATTTCTCGAGCGAAGACGGAAGCGCTAGCAAGGAAATAACCTATACCGAATTCAAGGAAATGGTAAGCAAAGGATATGCAAGTAAAATCATTGCTTACGATGACAACACCGTAGATATGTTCATCAAGCCTGAAAACATTGTTGATGTGTTCGGAAAGGATGCTAATAAAGTAGGAAGAAGTCCTTCTGTAAATGTCAAGATAGGCTCAATGGAAGCACTCGATAAATTCCTTGACGAAGAACAAGACAGCGGAAACTTTACAGGTTCTATCAGTTACGAAAAGCAAACCAATTATTTTGGTATGATTTTCTGGAACATTGCTCCTTTCTTATTATTAATAGGAATATGGATGTTCGCCATGAGACGTATGAGTGGTGGCGGAGGTCCGGGAGGAGCCGGAAGTGTGTTCAGTGTAGGAAAAAGCAAAGCACAGCTTTTCGAAAAAGGAGCAAACCGCATCACTTTCAAGGATGTTGCTGGTCAGGCAGCAGCCAAACAGGAAGTAGAGGAAATAGTAGAATTTCTGAAACAACCTCAAAAGTATACAGAACTGGGAGGAAAGATACCTAAAGGAGCCCTGTTAGTAGGTCCTCCGGGAACAGGTAAGACATTGCTTGCCAAAGCTGTTGCAGGCGAAGCTGACGTACCTTTCTTCTCTATATCAGGTTCCGACTTCGTTGAAATGTTTGTCGGAGTGGGAGCTTCACGCGTACGCGACCTATTCCGCCAGGCTAAAGAGAAGTCACCTTGTATCATCTTTATCGATGAGATTGATGCTGTAGGTCGTGCCCGTGGAAAAAATCCGAGCATGGGAGGTAATGATGAACGCGAGAACACCCTGAACCAGCTGCTTACAGAAATGGACGGATTTGGTTCAAACAGTGGAGTTATTATCCTGGCTGCAACCAACCGTGTAGATATTTTGGATAAGGCCTTGCTTCGTGCCGGACGATTCGACCGACAGATTTATGTAGATCTGCCCGACTTGAACGAACGTAAAGAAGTATTTGGCGTACATCTCCGCCCATTGAAACTGGATAATACGGTAGACGTTGACTTGCTGGCTCGCCAGACTCCGGGATTCAGTGGAGCTGATATTGCCAACGTATGTAATGAAGCTGCTCTGATAGCTGCCCGCCACTCAAAACCGTCAGTAGGTAAAGATGACTTTCTGGCTGCAATCGACCGTATAGTCGGTGGTCTGGAAAAGAAAACCAAGGTTATGACAGCAGCAGAGAAACGTGCCATTGCGCTGCACGAAGCAGGACATGCTACGATTTCATGGTTCCTGGAACATGCTAATCCACTGATTAAGGTTACAATCGTTCCTCGCGGACGTGCATTGGGAGCAGCATGGTATCTGCCCGAAGAACGTCAGATTACAACCAAGGAACAGATGTTGGACGAAATGTGCGCTACACTGGGAGGACGTGCTGCCGAAGAAGTATTTATCGGTCACATCTCAACCGGTGCTATGAATGACTTGGAGCGAGTAACCAAACAAGCTTACGGCATGATAGCATATGCAGGTATGAGCGACAAGTTGCCTAACTTATGTTATTACAGCAATGACGAATACAGCTTCAACAAACCTTACAGTGAGCATACTGCTGAACTGATTGACCAGGAAGTGCAGAAGATGATCAACGAACAATATGCTCGTGCCAAGGCATTGTTGCAAGAGCATAAGGAAGGTCACAACCAGTTGGCACAGCTTCTGATAGACCGTGAAGTCATCTTTGCTGAAGATGTAGAAAAAATATTCGGAAAGCGTCCATGGGCATCTCGTTCGGAAGAAATCATGGCTGCTGAGGAAAAAGCTCTTCCTGCTCCCGAAAAGACAGAAGAAGCTGCTACAGTATCTGAACCGGAAACTAAGGAACAGACTGAAAACTCCGGAACTTCTGCTACACAAGATGAGGAAAAGCAAGCCTGACAATCATCTGATAAACAACAGATAACATAACTTTTGTCATTCAGAAGGCTCCAAACGAGCTTACTGAATGACAAAAGTATTTTTAATAACAAACATTAAAACCTTACTGCCGTGAAAAGCAATTTTCTTCAACGAGCCATCACAGGAGTGATATTCGTAGCCGTACTTGTAGGCTGTATTCTGGGAGGGCCCATTTCATTTACAATTTTGTTTGCATTGATCAGTGCACTTACGATCAATGAATTCGGAAACATTGTCAACCGAATGGAGCATACGCGCATGAACAAACCTATATCCATTCTGGCTGGTTTGTTTTTATTCCTCTGCTTCGGATATATCGGAGTAGTGCCGGGAGCGAATGAGATATTCATCCCTTATCTCTTCCTGATACTTTATCTGTTTATCAGTGAATTGTACAAGAAGCAACCTAATCCACTCAATAACTGGGCATATGCCATGATGAGCCAGATATATATTGCCTTATCATTCGCTTTGCTCAACGTGCTGGCTTACCACAGCAGCGCAACAGAAAGTGTATCTCAGTATAACCCCATACTGCCCTTATCCATTTTTATCTTCAACTGGGTAAACGATACGGGTGCTTACTGTACCGGCATGCTGTTTGGAAAACACCGCCTGTTCGAACGTATTTCCCCAAAGAAATCGTGGGAAGGTTCTATCGGTGGAGCCGTGTTCAGCATCATTGCAGCCATCGTCATGGCACACTTCTTTACATTCCTGAGCACCGGTGTATGGATTGGACTGGGACTGACTGTAGTAGTATTCGGAACATGGGGTGACCTGACCGAATCGCTGATGAAACGTACCCTCGGCATTAAAGATTCAGGCAATATCCTGCCTGGACACGGAGGTATGCTCGACCGCTTCGACAGTACTCTGATGGCCGTTCCAGCAGCTGTAGTATACCTGTATCTGGTAGGACTTATCCTTGCATAAGAGCATAAAAAGCGCCCTTCATTTCTTCTATACGTTTCAGATATGCATCTTGCTATGCAATCAACTGATTCACAACGTATTGATAAACAGAAGAAATGAAGGGCTTATTATGTCTGAAATTCGTACAAAAAATAAAAAAACATCAAGAAGTTTTTCTACACTTTTGCTCTTCTTTCAACAAAGTCTCCATGTAAAAACAGAAGCCAATGGTATCAGGCTTTGTGATTCGACTTTAACAAAGCTGTAATCTGAGATGCAGCACGCTCCGATGCTCCGGGTTCTCCTAAAATTGCTATCAGCCGGTCGTATTCTGAAAGCATAAGCGGACGTCCGCTTCCTTCCGGTACAATCTTAGCCAACTCCTTTTTTATATTGGCAACCGTCATACCGTCGGCAACCAGTTCAGTCACCACTTCACGGTCGGCTATCAGATTTACCAATGAAATGTATTTCACCTTCAAGATATGCCTGCGAAGGAAAGAAACCAACTTGCCTGCTGCCGTATAGTAACACACTACCTGAGGTACACGGAACAAAGCTGTTTCGAGCGTAGCTGTTCCCGAAGTAACCAGTGCAGCCTCAGCCTGCTGTAACAAACGGTAAGTCTGCCCGAACACAATCTTCGTACTGCTGTCGATATATTGTTTGTAGAAATCAGGCTCAATACCAGGAGCTCCCGCCACCACAAACTGATACTGCGGAAAACTGCGTGCCGCCTCAATCATACGCGACAGATTATCTTTGATTTCCTGCCGGCGACTTCCTGCAAGTAAAGCTATGATCGGTCTGTTTTCCAACCCATTGGCAGCAATAAACTCACTGAACGTTTCCTGACCATTCTTCCGGAAATCATCCACAGCGTCGACACAAGGATTGCCCACATAATGCACCGGATACTGGTGTTTCTTGAAAAAATCGACCTCGAAAGGCAGGATAGAAAACAGTTCATCTACATCGCGCTTGATATTTTTGATGCGATATTCCTTCCAAGCCCAAATCTTAGGCGAAATATAATAGTAGACAGGTATCCGCGTATGCTGTTTGATATATTCGGCTATCTTCAGGTTAAATCCCGGATAATCAACGAGGACCAGCACATCCGGCTGCCACGCTTCAACATCCTTCTTGCAGTAGTCCATGTTACGGAAAATAGTACGCAAGTGAAGCAGTACGGGAATAAAACCCATATATGCCAGTTCACGGTAATGCTTTACACAAGTACCTCCCACCGCCTTCATCAGATTGCCTCCGAAAAAGCGAAATTCGGCCTGCGGATCTTCGTGCTGCAAGGCACGCATCAGGTTCGATGCATGCAAGTCGCCCGATGCCTCTCCTACTATCAGATAATATTTCATACGTTCCAGTTCCAGTGTTTCAAGTCTTCCATCAGCGAATATGCCGTCACATCAATTTGCGTAGGAGTAATGGCCACGTAACCGTGTTCCAACGCCCAGTGATCGGTATCTTCAGCATCAGGCTCGTTATTCTGATACTCACCTGTCAGCCAGTAATAATATCCGCCACGCGGATGATCTGCCTTAACAAATTCATTGGTCCATACCCCATCAGTCTGACGGCAGATACGCACACCTTTCAGTTCGTTTGTATCAGGGAAATTCACATTCAGACACTTACCTACGGGAAGTCCCTTTGCAAGCACTTCTTCTACAATGCGGCGCACATAAGGCAGCGTTGCAGAAAAATCAGCATCCGCACTATGATTACAAAGCGAAAATCCTACCGAAGGGATTCCTTTCAGGCATCCTTCTATCACCACTCCCATCGTACCAGAGTAGTGTACATTGACCGACGAGTTGTCGCCATGATTAATACCTCCTATCACCATATCGGGCTTACGGGGAACCAAAGCGTGCAAAGCAAGTTTGACACAGTCGACAGGACTTCCCGAACACTTATATACAATGAGTCCCGGCTCCTGACGCATCTTTGTACAGCGAAGCGGATGCTCGGAAGTAATGGCTCCCGATGAACCCGAACGCGGCCCGTCGGGCGCAACAACAATGAGGTCGGCAACAGTGCGTAACGCAGCGATAAGTTCTTGTATTCCTTTGGCATTCACGCCATCATCATTCGACAGCAATAAAAGAGGTCTTTCGTTTGTCATATATTTCTCCATTAATAATCGCCGGTAAAGTTACAACAAATATTAATCTTCCCAAACCACGACGAATAATTACAGATAAATCGTTATCTTTGCCTCGCCGAAGTTATTAACAAAAGCCGTAAGTTATCAACATTTTCAAGAAATGTAGACATTTGCTGATACATAGTTTCGACGATTATTTGTTACTTCGCAATCAGATAAACTGATTAATATGGGAAAAATTATTGCTTTAGCCAACCAAAAAGGTGGCGTAGGTAAGACTACTACAACCATTAATCTGGCTGCATCATTAGCAACTCTCGAGAAGAAAGTGCTGGTAGTCGATGCCGATCCGCAGGCGAATGCTTCATCCGGTCTGGGAGTAGATTTAAAAGAAATAGATTGTTCTATTTATGAATGTCTTATCAATCAGACCGATATACGGGAAGCTATTTACACGACCGATATTGACGGATTGGATATTATTCCTTCTCACATCGACCTCGTGGGAGCAGAAATCGAAATGCTGAACCTGGAAAACCGTGAGAAGATTATGAAAAAGGCATTAGAGCCGATGAAAAGTGAATACGATTATATTCTGATAGACTGTTCACCGTCGCTGGGGCTGATTACCATCAACGCACTGACAGCTGCCGATTCGGTCATCATTCCGGTACAATGCGAATATTTTGCACTGGAAGGTATCAGCAAGCTGCTGAACACCATCAAGATAATCAAGACAAAACTGAACCCTTCGCTGGAAATAGAGGGTTTCCTGCTTACAATGTTCGACTCACGTCTGCGTCTGGCAAACCAGATATACGACGAAGTGAAACGTCATTTCCAGGAACTGGTATTCAAAACCATTATCCAGCGAAACGTCAAACTGAGTGAGGCTCCCAGCCACGGAATACCTGCCATCTTGTACGATGCGGATTCTACAGGAGCAAAAAACCACCTGGCTTTGGCAAACGAAATTATAAACAAAAATTAAGAAGCATAGAAAGCTGAAAGAATAAACAAATATGGCCGTACAGAAAAAATTTGCACTGGGCAGAGGACTCGACGCGCTGATTTCTACAAACGACGAGGTTAAGACTTCGGGCTCTTCTTCCATCAACGAAGTGGAACTGAGTAAAATCTCGGTAAACCCGAACCAGCCGCGCCGCGAGTTCGATCCGATTGCCCTGCAAGAGCTTGCCGACTCAATAGCTGAAATCGGCATCATACAACCTATCACTTTACGCAAGCTGAATGAGGATTCATATCAGATCATAGCAGGAGAACGACGTTACCGTGCTTCTATACAGGCAGGGCTGAAGACTATTCCTGCTTACATCCGTACTGCCGACGATGAGAATGTAATGGAAATGGCTCTGATAGAGAATATCCAGCGCGAGGACTTGAACTCGCTGGAAATAGCTCTCGCCTACCAGCATCTGATCGAACAATATGAACTGACTCAGGAACGTCTGAGCGAACGTGTAGGCAAGAAGCGTACTACCATCGCCAATTACCTGCGACTGCTTAAACTTCCTGCTCCGATACAGGTTGCATTGAAAAATAAAGAAATAGATATGGGGCACGCACGTGCCTTGCTTGCGCTGGATGACCCGAAGACGCAGATACGTATTTTCAACGAAATAATCACCCAAGGGTATTCGGTCCGCAAGGTAGAAGAAATAGTAAAAGCCCTTTCAGCCGGCGAAAGCGTAGAGTCGGGAGGCAAGAAGATTGCTCCCAAAGGCGCCAAACTGTCTGAAGAATATACGATGTTGCAAAATCATCTGTGTACCTTCTTCGGTACAAAGGTGCAGCTTTCGTGCAGCAACAAAGGAAAAGGTAAAATCAGTATCCCGTTCAGCAACGAAGCTGATCTGGAAAGAATCATGGAGATACTGGACTCATTGAAACCAAAAGAATAAAAAGGACAAGTTTTGAGAGAACGATCGTTTACATATGTATTGTATATCGTACTGATGCTCTGTTTCGCATGGGGAGGAAGTACGGAAGGATATGCACAACGTGCACTCAAGCACCGGAAAGGCTTACTGAATGCCGATTCGATACGCGCGCAAAACGTGGCCGACAGCCTTGCTTTACTCGATACGCTGAATATACGTCAAAAGCGCATCGAGGAACTGGAAGCTCCGGTAGATACGGCCAGACTTATGCGTCAGAGTGACTCTTTGCAAAGCCGGAAACCTGTAACCATAAAGGAGAAAAAGAAATGGCTTCCCACTCCCAATAATTCTATCTGGCTGTCGCTTGCCATACCCGGAGCAGGTCAGATATACAACCGGAAGTATTGGAAACTGCCTATCGTTTATGGAGGTTTCGTGGGATGTACTTATGCATTGACCTGGAACAGCAAGATGTATAAGGATTATACACAGGCATATCAGGACATCATGAGTGACAATCCGAATAACGACAGTTATATGGATTTCCTGCCAGCCGGATATACCAAAGAAGATGTACAAAACAGACTCGATTATTATCAAGAGTTGTTCCGTAAACGAAAAGATGTCTTCCGTCGTCAGCGAGATTTAAGTATAATTGCTTTCATCGGAGTTTATCTGTTGTCGGTAATCGACGCATATGTCGACGCTGAGCTATCGAACTTCGATATATCGAACGATTTGGGAATGACACTAGAACCTGCAATATTTAACGATGCATACCGCAAGCTTCCTCAAGGAATAGGCTTGCAATGCAGTATTAGATTTTAAATTATGAAAAAACTATGTATTGGCATACTCGCCTTCCTTAGCTTTTCGCCCCTCTTTGCCCAACAAACGGAAAAGAGTATTGTCGTCCGCTCCAGTTCAGGTGTGGAGGCAGCTGCCGATTTGCCCGAAGGTATGCTTTCTGAAACAGACAGTTTATATCTGGACTGGATTTCGAAAAATTATATCAATCTGGGAGAAAACTGTACTGCGACTTCTACCAATCCGGAAGTAAGCGACTCTATCTACATGGATCGTCTGCAACGTATTCCGGCCATCATCGAAATGCCGTATAACGAAGTGGTGCGCAAATTTATCGACATGTATGCTACCCGCTTGCGACAGAAGGTTGCATTCATGCTGAGTGCTAATAATTTCTACATGCCCATCTTCGAAGAGGCACTCGACTTGTACGATCTGCCGCTGGAGTTAAAATATCTTCCTGTCATCGAATCGGCCTTAAACCCGATGGCAACTTCCCGTCAGGGAGCCGTAGGCTTATGGCAGTTCATGCTGGCTACAGGTAAAATTTACGGACTGCAAGTAACCAGTCTGATCGATGAACGTCGTGACCCGATCAAGTCTACTCGTGCCGCAGCACGTTATCTGAAAGACTTATACGATATCTATCACGACTGGAATCTGGTACTTGCGGCTTACAATTGCGGTCCGGGCACAATAAACAAAGCTATCCGACGTTCGGGAGGAGAAAAGGACTTCTGGAAGCTGTACAATTATCTGCCTCAGGAAACTCGTGGATATGTGCCGGCATTTATCGCTGCAAACTATATCATGACCTATTACTGTGAGCATAACATCAGCCCGCTGGAAATGAGAATGCCGGAAGGAACAGACACTATACACATATCTCGTCCGCTCAACCTCCAGCAGATAGCCGCCGTATGCAACTCAAACATCGATGAACTTCGTGCCTTGAATCCGGAGTTTAAAAAAGATATCATTCCCGGAAATGAGAAGCCTTATGCGCTTCGCCTGTCCAATAAGATGATGAGCTGTTTCCTCGAAAACGAAGACAGCATCTATAACTATAAACCGGAGGTCTATCAGACACGACGCAGCAAAGTAGAAGTAACCGATATTAAATCGTCTGCCAAATCAGGAAAAGCCGTTTATCACAGAATCAGAAACGGAGAAACTTTGGGAGGCATTGCAGCCAAATATGGAGTAAGCGTATCGCAGTTACGCAGATTGAACGGAATCAAAGGCAGTAACATACGTGCCGGAAGATCACTCCGCATCCGATAAGTATCATATTTTTACACCGAAATATCATAAAAACCATCCCGACAATCCCAAGATTTGTCAGGATGGTTTTTCATTTTTCTATCTTCCTTTTCCATAGCTTTGTAAGAAAAAACTTCATTCTACTTGTTAAATTCTTTATTTTCTTTATTTTTGCAATATAGATTAAGGGAGTAATACAATGACGGATGAAAAACTTACACAAGAGCAAGCAGATGAAAAGCAAATAAATGATGCCTTTCAAGAACTTTTAGATCGATACCTGGAAAGCAAGCACCGCAAAAAAGTAGAAATAATCACCAAAGCATTTAATTTTGCCAAGCAAGCACATAAAGGTGTACGACGCCGTTCGGGCGAACCTTATATACTGCACCCTATTGCGGTAGCACGCATTGCGTGTGTAGAAATCGGACTGGGATCTACCTCCATCTGTTCGGCTTTGCTGCATGATGTAGTAGAGGATACCGACTATACGGTGGAAGATATAGAAAATCTGTTCGGACCTAAAATTGCACAGATTGTAGACGGACTGACAAAAATATCCGGAGGCATTTTCGGCGACCGCGCTTCGGCTCAGGCTGAAAATTTCAAAAAGCTCCTGCTTACAATGAATGACGACATCCGAGTCATTCTGATAAAAATAGCCGACCGTCTGCATAACATGCGTACCCTCGGTTCCATGCTTCCCAGCAAACAATATAAGATTGCGGGAGAAACCCTTTACATCTATGCTCCTCTTGCCAACAGACTAGGTCTGAACCGCATAAAAACAGAACTGGAAGACCTGAGTTTCAAATACGAACATCCGGAAACTTATAAAGAGATACAAGACAAGCTGCAAGCTACTCAGGCAGAGCGCGAAAGCGTCTTTACCGAGTTTACAGCTCCTATCCGTGCACAACTGGATAAGATGAAAATACCTTATCGCATTCTGGCACGTGTAAAATCTCCTTATTCCATCTGGAACAAGATGCAGACCAAGCATATCACGTTCGAAGAAATCTACGATATCCTTGCTGTGCGCATCATCTTTACTCCAAGAAACGAAGAAGAGGAACTGAACGACTGTTTCGATATCTATGTAGCTATCTCGAAAATATACAAGCCTCACCCCGACCGTCTGCGCGACTGGGTAAGCCATCCGAAAGCTAATGGCTATCAGGCACTGCACGTGACACTGATGAGTAACAAAGGGCAATGGATTGAAGTGCAAATCAGAAGTGAACGCATGAATGACGTTGCCGAGCAAGGATTTGCAGCTCATTGGAAATACAAGGAAGGTGGAGGCAGTGAAGATGAAGGCGAACTGAGCAAGTGGCTGAAGACCATTAAGGAAATTCTGGATGATCCACAGCCTGATGCGCTCGATTTCCTCGATACCATCAAACTGAACCTGTTTGCATCCGAAATTTTTGTCTTCACCCCCAAAGGAGAAATCAAGACTATGCCACAAAACTGTACGGCACTCGATTTTGCTTTCTCTATCCATACATTCTTGGGCAGTCACTGTATCGGAGCTAAGGTAAACCATAAACTGGTTCCACTAAGCCACAAGCTACAAAGTGGTGATCAGGTAGAAATACTTACTTCCAAATCACAAAAGGTACAGCCTTCGTGGATAAACTTTGCCACCACAGCAAAAGCCAAGGCTAAGATACAAGCTATTCTGAAGCGTGAAAAGAAAGAAATGCAGCAGAAAGGTGAAGATATGCTTACCGATTTCTTCCATCAGGAAAACCTGCCGTCAAATGATGAGAATATCAAGAAGCTCTGCAACCTGCATCACGTAAAGAATTACGATGAACTGACCTTAAATATCGGTCAGGGAATATTCTCATTAGGTGAAGCAGACAAAAACGAGCTGAAGGAAAAGCCATCACCTACCAACTGGAAGAAATATATCAGCTTTGCATTCGGAGGAACCAGTAAAAACAAGCAGGAAGAGAAACAAGCTGAACATCCTGCACTGAATATAGACAAAAAGAAAATCATCAAGCTGACTCCTGATGCCATTCAGAAGAATTACATTCTGGCTGATTGCTGTAAACCGATTCCGGGGGATGATGTACTTGGTTACATTGACGATAACAACCGTATTGTCATTCATAAACGCCAGTGCCCGATTGCAGCCCAGCTGAAGACCAGTTTCGGTAACCGACTGCTTGCTGTAGAATGGGAAACAGGCAAAGCATTAAACTTCCCGGTCAATGTATACATTAAAGGTATAGACGGCATAGGAGTCCTCAATCAGGTTACACAAGTTATATCTCAACAGTTGAATGTAAATATTCATAAATTGAATATTGAATCGAACGATGGTATTTTCGAAGGTCGCATTCAACTTTACGTACACGATGTAGATGATGTGAACACCATCTGTACAAACCTTAAAAAGATAGATCACATCAAGAAAGTAACCCGTATCGAAAACTTTGAAGATACAATTGCCGACTAAAAAGACGTATCTTTCTGATGATGGCAATAACAGATTACAACCATTAAGACGAAATAAAGATATTCAGTAAATATCCCTAAAAAATACAATGGCATATGAAGATGATAGATCATAATCACTTCATATGCCATTTTTATTGTTGTTTTTCGTTGTTTCCTCACATATACGACATCCGGAAAAAGTCTGATGATCGCTTAAAAAGACCTAGAATTAAGTCACCAGCCAAACAATTCACACCTGCAAGCATCAGGTGAGATAATCCAGCTCCTTACGCATACTGAGCAAATCTTCTTTGATACGCCGCAAGCGGTCGATGATTTCGGCCGTATCACGAATGCTTTCTTTATTCTGCTTCAAACGCTGTCTGGCTCCGGCAAGAGTCATTTTCTTTTCTTTTACAAGATGATATACCAGGCGAATATTTTCAATATCCTCTTTTGTATACTGCCGGATATTTCCTCCCGCCTTCTTGGGAGCAATTATAGGAAACTCCTTCTCCCAATAGCGTAAAAGCGACTCGTTTACATCAAACATTTCCGCCACTTCACGAATAGAATAATATAATTTCAAATTTTTATCGCTCTTCAAAGCCATGTCCTTTCTGTTTAGTCTGTAATATTAATCGAATACCTTACCGTGGTTGGCAGCAATCTGAATCATCTTGTCGTAATCATCCGCATCCAAATCCATAAAGTAATAGTTCACCGGATTCATAATCTGCCCTTTCAGATGCACTTCGTAGTGCAAATGCGGTCCGGTACTCTTTCCCGTACTTCCTACCTTGCCAATAGTTTCTCCACGCACTACTTTCTGCCCTACCTTCACATCAATTTTACTCAAGTGAGCATATCGGGTAACATAACCGAAACCATGATTAATGACAATACAGTTGCCATACAATCCTTCCCAGCCTGCTTTCTGTACCGTACCGTTTCCAGTGGCATACACCGGTGTACCCACATTTGCCGAAAAGTCCATACCCGCATGAAACTTAACAGTCTTATAAATAGGGTCGATACGATTTCCATATCCCGAAGCCGTCTGCTTCAAATCCTTGTTGGCCACCGGCTGGATAGCAGGAATACATGCCAGCATATCATCCTGTTTCTTACACAACTCTACTACTTCGTCAAACGATTTCGACTGCATATAAATCTGACGTGAAAGCAAGTCCATCTTCTGAGTAGTATTTACTACCAGCTTGGCATTTGCCATATCCATCAAATCCTCGTAACGGTTTGTTTTACCGTAACTGGCCGAACGCAAAGCATCCGCCACGGGATCTGCCTGCATAATCACCCGGTACAGATTATCATCACGCTGCTGAAGCTGCTGCATCACACCAAGAGCCTCGTCCAGACGGGTAGATAAAATATGATATTGTGAAAGTAAGCGCGAATTTTCCACACGCAGGTCCTTTTCCGAAGGAGAACCGAAAATCAGCAACAGGATGATAAAACATCCTGCACCCAGTCCCATACCCACAAACAGACGCCGCAAATAGCTCATCGCCCGCTGGCGCATAGTGGGATAAATACGGTCGTATGTACGCGTTTTCGGATTATAAATATAATAGACTTTACGCATTCAAATCTAATTTTGAAAAATTTTAAGATGCAACATGTCAAGTTTTTGCATCAAACATACGGACAAAAATAATAAAACCGATTATCTTTGCAAATCAATTTTGAGAATATTAACTACAAGACATTATAAGCATTATGTTGACAGCAAACGAAATCCGCGACTCATTTGTAAAATTCTTTGAGTCGAAAGGACATCAGATTGTGCCTTCAGCACCGATGGTCATCAAAGACGACCCGACATTGATGTTCACCAATGCAGGTATGAACCAGTTTAAAGATATTATTCTGGGTAACCATCCTGCGAAATACAAACGTGTAACCGACTCACAGAAGTGCTTGCGTGTGAGTGGAAAACATAACGACCTGGAAGAAGTAGGTCACGATACATACCATCATACCATGTTCGAAATGCTGGGTAACTGGTCTTTCGGCGACTACTTCAAGAAAGAGGCTATCAGCTGGGCATACGAATACCTGGTAAGCGTACTGAAACTTGATCCGAAAGATCTGTATGTAACCGTATTCGAAGGAAGCCCGAGCGAAGGTATTTCCCGCGATGACGAAGCAGCAGGCTACTGGGGACAATTCTTCCCAGAAGATCATATCATCAACGGTAACAAACACGATAATTTCTGGGAAATGGGTGATACAGGTCCTTGCGGTCCTTGTTCAGAAATTCATATCGACTCGCGTTCGGCTGAAGAAAAGGCTGCCGTTCCGGGACGTGAATTGGTTAACAAAGATCATCCGCAGGTTATCGAAATCTGGAACCTGGTGTTCATGCAGTATAACCGTAAGGCTGACGGAACACTGGAACCGCTTCCAGCAAAAGTTATCGATACCGGTATGGGATTCGAACGTCTGGTACGTACTTTGCAAGGCAAGACATCCAACTACGATACTGACGTTTTCCAGCCTATCATCAAGGCAATCGGCGATTTGTCGGGCAAGAAGTATGGCGACGATGAAAAGGTAGACGTAGCTATGCGCGTAGTAGCCGACCATATCCGTACCATCGCTTTCTCTATTACCGACGGACAGTTGCCGTCTAATGCAAAGGCTGGTTACGTAATCCGCCGAATCCTGCGCCGTGCCGTTCGCTACGCTTACACTTTCCTCGGACAGAAACAAGCATTCATGTATAAGTTGCTTCCTGTACTGATTGAAAATATGGGTGGTGCTTATCCTGAACTGAAAGCACAGCAGGCATTGATCGAGAAAGTTATGAAGGAAGAAGAAGAATCATTCCTCCGTACACTGGAAACAGGTATCCGTCTGCTCGACAAGACAATGGCTGAAACTAAAGCTGCCGGTAAGACTGAAATCAGCGGTGTAGACACATTTACACTGTATGATACATTCGGATTCCCATTCGACCTGACTGAGCTTATCTTACGTGAAAACGGTCTGACTGCCGACGTAAAAGGCTTTGAAGCTGAAATGCAGAAACAGAAAGAACGCGCACGTAATGCTGCTGCCGTAGAAACAGGCGACTGGGTTACACTGAAAGAAGGAGAAACAACTTTCGTAGGTTACGACTATACTGAATACGAAACAAGCATCCTGCGTTACCGTCAGATTAAGCAGAAAAATCAGACACTTTACCAGATTGTATTAAGCGATACTCCGTTCTATGCAGAAAGTGGTGGTCAGGTAGGTGATACTGGTGTATTGGTAAGCGAATTCGAAACTATCGATATCATCGATACCAAGAAGGAAAACAATCTTCCTATCCATATAGCAAAGAAACTTCCGGAACATCTGGAAGCTCCGATGATGGCATGTGTAGATACAGACAAACGTGCAGCTTGTGCAGCTAACCACTCTTGTACACACTTGCTGGACGAAGCATTGCGTCAGGTACTGGGTACTCACGTAGAACAGAAGGGTTCTCTTGTTACTCCTGACTCTTTGCGTTTCGACTTCTCTCACTTCCAGAAAGTAACTCCGGAACAGATTCGCGAAGTAGAACATCTGGTTAATGCTAAAATCCGCGAAAACGTTCCTTTGACTGAATACCGTAACCTGCCTATCGAAAAGGCAAAAGAACTGGGTGCAATCGCTTTGTTCGGTGAAAAATATGGCGACGAAGTACGTGTCGTACAGTTCGGTTCATCTATCGAATTCTGTGGTGGTACTCACGTATCGGCAACTGGAAAGATCGGTATGGTGAAGATTATCTCAGAAAGCTCTGTTGCTGCCGGTGTACGCCGTATCGAAGCTGTTACAGGTGCGAAGGTTGAAGAAATGTTCGATACTGTACAAGATACTATCAACGATCTGAAAGCTTTGTTCAACAACGCTCCCGACCTGAAAGCCGCTATCTCGAAATACATCGAAGAAAATGCCGGTCTGAAGAAACAGATGGAAGAATTCATGAAGGAAAAAGAAGCTGCTGTAAAGAACAAGCTGATTGAAGGTGCAAAAGAAATCAACGGTGTGAAAGTTATTCAGGCTGTTCTTCCGATGCCAGCTGACGCAGTCAAGAATATTGCCTTCCAGTTGAAAGGACAGTTCCCTGAAAACTTGTTCGTAGTAATTGGTAGCGTATTCGAAAACAAGCCGTTGCTTACTGTTACCATGAGCGACGATCAGGTGAAGGCCGGACTGAATGCCGGACAACTGGTTCGCGAAGCTGCCAAACTGATCCAAGGTGGTGGTGGTGGTCAGCCTCACTTTGCAACTGCCGGCGGTAAGAATCCTGACGGACTTAGTGCAGCAGTCGACAAGATTGTAAGCCTGGCTGGTTTCTGATTGTAAATTACAAGAATAAAATACAAAAAGGTTCTATCATTTTCCCGCTATGGGGTGATAGAACCTTTTTTATTACAGATTAGGATGGTTAGCGTACAAATCAATTATTGCAGTCTGACAAGAATCTTCAATCCAAAGATAGAGTATTGATGAACAAGCAATTATCCTACAGAATTCAGCTATGCAGGTTATCTACAGGAACAATGCTGATAAGCTCATATTCATATATGTTTATCGGACACTCATCTAAACCAATAGTTCTTCTTTCTTGAATTTGAATTCCGGCCTCTACCTTTTCTTCTTTCCGAACGTGTTTCTCTTATCCTACAAATCCAGATAAGTCTTCAGTGCCTTTACATATTCTTCCATCGCTTTTCTACCTGTTTCTGTAATCCGACACGATGTACGAGTCTTTTTTCCGACAAACTCTTTCTCTACCTGAATGTATCCCGCCTTGCTCAGTTTATCCAGTTGCACACTGAGATTACCGGCAGTAGATTCAGTCTTCTCTTTCAAGTACACAAAGTCGGCCTCATCTACCGATAATAGGATAGACATAATCGCCAGACGCAGTTGCGAGTGTATCAACGGATCTAGTTCAGCAAGCATAAGCAGCGGCTTTTTTATTCAACAAATGTCCTGGTATCACCATCATAAGCAAGAAAGAAAAACCGAAATATAGATTCCATTCCGGAGCCACTCTACCGCCATTTGTCAGTACCATCAACATATAGACAGCAACCAAAAAGGCAACAAGAGGTGAATACACCAGGGCTGGAACCCGAACAATCAGACCGGTAATCGAAGTTCCTATACCCGCATATAGCAAACACAGCGGAAGCATCAAGCCAAAATTGCACGAACCAATCACCATACCTATCAGTAGCATGGCCACAACAGTCAGTCCGAACAACGATCCTACGATGCACCAGGTATGAGCAAGCATCTTATCCATATGTGTTACCACAGAAGGTTTCTTACGAACCTGAAGTACTTTCATAACAATGGCAGGAATAAACATCAAAAACCACAAGGCGTTCCACAACGGTCTGCCTGTGATATACACAGCTGCATATACAACTACAGAAAGCACTACTGCAGCATATCCATAAATCAGAAAAACATTGCCACTACCCCGTTCCAAATTTTCTTTCGTCATTTGAATCATCTGGGAAATCAGTTCCAGACTTTCTTTTTCTGTAAACATCTTCTTTTCTTCCATACTCCTTACATTTTTAAAAGATAAAACAGTTTATTTTATAAACTACCACTGCAAAAAAAATAGAAATCCGCGCGTTTATTCCTATTTTCTATCACATCACAAATATAAAGTAGTTTATTTTATAAACCAAATATTCTGTTATTTTTTTCTGAAAAAAGTAAATTTCCTACCAAGTCAATTGTAATAAAGCCCAACTATCCATGAAGATTTTGCTGTGATCAACGCATAATAAAACATTGCTGTCCGACAAAACATTTTCGAAAGCTCATAGTCGCTTGTAATATAGCAGTTGGTTTATTCATTGATACAACAGAGTTTTCAAAGCCTTAAATACAATTGAGAATCAACCTATTGATAAATTTATCACACAGCGATAACAATAAAAAAACTCTTCCCAAAGGCTTTTAAAAAAGACCTTCAGAAAGAGTTTCTATAATATCAGCAATTTCTGCCAAAAATATCTCGATGTTTTTTTATTTTCTGTACGAAAGTTCAGCAAGTTCGTACAAAAATTTTCAGAGAAATTATGTACTCCGTCGCAAGCCCAGCAATCAAAGATTACCGAAATATGTATCGAGCAACTTTTTCGCAGCCGAGAACGAAGTAGCCTTTCCCTGCAATACCTCCTGTTCCTGAGCTGTAAGCATCGAAGCGATAGCCGGATTGTTGTAGAAACTATCACGCAAATGTTCGTTTATCGTTTCATACATCCAGTATTTAGCCTGTTCGTTGCGGCGGTAATCAAAGTATCCGTTCTTCTTCACAAAGTCGATATAACTGTACACCATGTCCCAGATCTCCTTGATTCCGATACCATAAAAACCTGAATACGTTAGCACCTGTGGTGTCCACCCCGATTCAGGAGCCGGAAACAGATGCAGTGCATTACGGAAATGAGCAGCAGCCAGCTTCGCCTTCTCGATGTTATTACCATCAGCCTTGTTGATGATGATACCGTCTGCCATCTCCATTATACCACGCTTGATACCTTGCAGTTCATCTCCTGTTCCGGCAAGCTGTATCAGCAGGAAGAAATCCACCATCGAATGAACGGCTGTTTCGCTCTGCCCTACTCCCACTGTTTCGACAAAAATTTTATCGAAACCTGCTGCTTCGCACAAGATAATCGTTTCACGGGTTTTACGGGCTACACCACCCAGCGAACCGGCAGAAGGGCTGGGGCGGATAAAGGAATCTGGATGAACGGAAAGTTTTTCCATACGGGTTTTATCTCCCAAAATACTTCCTTTCGAACGCTCACTGCTCGGGTCGATAGCCAGTACAGCCAGCTTACCTCCACGTTCCAGTACATGCAGGCCGAATACATCAATCGACGTACTCTTCCCCGCTCCGGGAACACCACTGATACCCACACGGATAGAATTGCCTGAATACGGCAGACATTTTTCGATAACCTCCTGTGCGACTGCCTGATGCTCGGGTTTCACACTCTCTACCAGCGTGACAGCCTGACTAAGTACGGTTACATCGCCTTTTACGATACCTTCCACGTACTCGCCAACGGTAAACTGACGGCGCTTGGGTTTCTTTCTCAGGTTCAAATAAGGATTTATACTGGAGGGTTGTTCGATACCCTTGTTAACAGTCAATCCCTTGTACTCCTCACTGTTCTCAGGGTGTTCCATAGTCTTAGTATTTTAAGTTGATAATAATAGCCTTACGAGAGATCTTAAGGCTGTACGATTTTTGCCTTTACCCGAATGGTAACCGACGGTTTATTCGGGTCGTTGGTAATCATCAGTACACGGGGAGTACCTTTCACACGCGAAAGGTTCTCACCAAGTACGGTTATCTTCAGCTTGGCAGATTCACCCGGCTTCAATACCGTTTTCTTCAAATTGACGGCTAGAGCGATGTTGAACACCTGCATATCCTGAATCACCAAATCGGTCTTTCCCGTATTGGTAATGATGACATTCTGCGATTTTTTCTGTTTCGGTTTCAGCGGAGGGAACTCCAACTGTGTAGTAGAAAGCGAAATCTGCGGAGGATTGTTCTTCTGCTGTTCGGTCAGTCCGGAGAAATCCGGTAACAAGACTGTCGATACAGGTATTTCGTTGTCGCTTCCCACTTTATCGCCCGGATAGCGTGACAGATACACCGATGTACGGGTAATACCGAACTTTGGAAGTTTTTCCGTATCGAGCGTAACGATAATCTTACCGTTCTTACCTCTTCCCAGCACTTCGGGAACTGCCTTTGCACTCAGATAAGGAGGCAGATGCATCAACACCGGAGAATAAGCTTTATTGGATGTATTGGCTACCAGAATACTAAATTCAGGATGGTCGCCTTTATTGACATCTTTAAATTCTATTTCATCTTTGTCCAGACGGATTGCACCAAACCCGAAAGGATGGGTAAACGAATAATTTCTGGCGTCGGCTGTTACTTCACCATTAAATTCCAGATAAATAGGACGATAAGAAGCGTTGCAGTAAATACCGACTTCTTTATAGAAATGTCCGATAGCCTCTGCGTCGAAAACGGCTGTTACCGTACCTTTTCCACCGGCAGGTATCGGAGACTTAGTCCAGTCGACCTCCGTACAGCCGCAGGAAGAAGTTACTTTCGAAATAACCAGCGGTTTGTCACCCGTATTGGTGAAATTATAAGTAATGGTCACCGGATTGCGCCAAAGCACATATCCCAACTCCTGCACATTCTTGTCGAATGTTATTTTCGGCTGTGCCTGAGCAACCAAAACTACGGCAAACAATATATTGAATAGAAATAAAATGCGTTTCATCTTTCAGTGTGTTACTTGTTTAGAGTGAACAAAGATAAAGAGAAAATCAAAGACGAACAAAGGTTGGTGGTGAATTAATATAAATTTGCCGATACAGCGGTAAAAAGAAATACAGGCTGATGCAGATTTTTCCATACCGGAAAATACATCAGCCTGTACTGTTTTCTAATGAATTATTCTACTGTCAGAGATTGTCCTCCTGTGTGTCCGCTGAACTCGGGAGCATAAACCGACTGGATGGTTGCCACACCGGCCTGATAATTTCCCGCACGGTCTAAATAAACTTCATACTCCAGCGTATATGTACCCTTCGGCATCCGGTCGATAAAGAGTTCGGTCGAAGCATCCCGGTTCACCTGATAATATCCCAGACCGTTGTTCCAATGATAGCCGGACAACTGGTTTTCCGGTTCCATACATGCCGCACGCTCATCCTTTATCCGGATAAAGTCCATGTCGCGATCAGCCTTTACCGTCAGTCGAACAGTCAGTTTATCTCCAGCATGCAAGGCAGTCTTCCGCGAAACCTGCTTACCGTCGAGCCAATACTCACGTACTATTGAAACGCCGTTACCTTTTGTCGGAAGTACCTTATCCATATCCTCTAGATACTGCGCATATACAGCTCCCCAGCCTATACCGGTTCCCGACTTCGAAACGACAATACGTTCCACACGAGTATCCGTTCCGGTCAGCGTCTTTCGGGTATATCCTAAAGCATCGTCCGGAGTACATACCTCGATATTACCGGCTACTGCCTTCATCTTTCCATTCACCTGCAACTGCTTACCGGAGCCATTCAAGAAAGCATACACCGCATCTGCTGTTGCAATACCGCTTTCCCATACCTGAACCTGTTTCTGTTTGAGCAGCCAAAGCTTCATACCGGCCAGCATATCCGCATCGGGAGCAATCTGCCTGATAGCTTCCATAGCAGCCACCTGTGCAGGGATTCTGTAATTGCTCCATGAATAAGGTGCTTTCGGTGTATCGAAATAGACTCCCAGTTGCGGCGTGCTTACCGTATACTCCTTAACAGACTGAACCAGTTCCTGAGCCTGACGCTTTCTGCCATCAGCCTGCATAATGAGAGCAATCATCGCCTTCTCACCGATAGAATACTCAGCCGAACGGTTTTCCAGCTTATCCGTCATATAGGCGTTTATCTGTTTATCTGCCAACGAAGCAGCCTGTCCGTCGAGAGCACAAACATACAGATAGTGTACCACCTGCCCGTTGGGAACAAGGTTTTTCGCACCTTCCTTTTCCGCCTTCTTCATCATTTCATAATCTTCTTTCACTGCGTTCTGTAAATAGCGCAAAGCCTGTGTATACATCGGAGCGACCTTTCCGTCGAGCGTCACGTTCATGTGTTGCAAACGTGCCAGCATCTCCACAATCTGCGTTGTAATATACCGGCTACCTGTCATACCCTTATACCAGCTCCATGAGCCATCGGGGAGTTGCAGTTCTTGTAAACGTTCTACCGAAGTACGCAGGCGGTTGTCCATCGAATTCAGATCGAACAACAAAGCTATACGCCGTTTCTGTTCGCCTTCCTCAATTGCTTCGGAAAGCCACGGAGTTTCTTCCAGCAACAGATTCTTCAGATCCTGATTACGTTCGAGATTACTCAAAAGCGTTTCTTTACTTCCTCCCTGAGCAATCCAGGTATCAAACACCTGTTTGATGCGGGGATTTGCCTTCACAATAGCCCCAGCAAGTGAATTGGCATAATAGGCAGTTGCCCACGACAATGCATCTTCTTCTGCCGGATTGCCGATAACAGGCAGCGCCTGAACAGCATACCAGTCGGGATTTGCAGTCAGCTCCACTGTCAGCCGTCGTTCGGTAGCCGTTTTGCTCTGCTTGTTGAACAAATCTTCGGTTCCGACTTCCGTCATGCTTTCTCCATTCAATTGGACAGGAATGGTTTCCGTCACCCACTGCTTGTCAGTCAGTACCGGCAAGTAATGCTGTTCGCCGTCGCTATATTCTCCAGCCTCAGCCGTAATCCGGCATACCAGCATATCATAGTTATCAGGAATCTGGCAGTCGAACCGTACGACTCCCGTTGTTCCTTCTGCCACACTGAACGGTTGCTGATAATCGTAAACCACTTCTTCTGTCACCGGATCGTATAATTTGATACCGGCATTCCCTTCAATCTTATCCATCGACAGATTGACCAGCGAAGCAGCAATAACGGTTCGGTCACCTTTGCGGACAAAACGCGGCATATTAGGTTGTACCATAAACGGCTTGCTTGTCTTCACGGTCTGCGTCAGCATGCCGTAATCGACATCCTGTGTATGCGCCAGTCCTGTGAACTTCCATTCGGTCAATGCATCCGGTACGGTAAAGACAATACTTACCCTACCCAGTGAATCAGTCCGCAAATTCGGATAGAAAAAGGCTGTTTCGGCAAAGTTCTCACGCACCGGAATGATCGTTTCTTTATCATCTGTTCCTTCGACAGCTGCATCATTTTCTACAATCTGCAAGACTTCTTCTACGCCAGCACTACCGCTTTCTTTTTTAAAGCCGGACGATACAATATCCGGAGAGGCGACAACCGCCGATTCCTCAACAGTCATGACAGGCTGATATTTCACCTCTACGGCATTTCCGGCATCATGTTTCGCCAGAATACGGGTTGATGTGCCAGCCAGATTGATGCCTCGCATATAAACATTTCCGGAAAAGACCAGCAAAGAACTATACTCACCATTCAGCAGATTCAGTCCGGTGTACGTCCTTACGTATGGAAAACCTGCAAACATGCCGATTCCCTGGTTTGCCGACAACATACCTGCATAAATCCATGGAACAGGACGAGAGAACCACAGATTAAAACGCCAGTCGTGCTGGTACAGCTTATCGAGCGAAGCATCGTAAAGCGATGCCATCACATTAGCTTTTACCGGATTTCCGGCCGCATCTGTAATATGCATGCTCCATTCTTCCTTATTGCCCGGCTGCAACTTATCTCTGAAAGTTTCCCACTTCAATGTCAGTTTCTTTTCCGGTTCCGGCCGGATGATTGTCGCCTGCTTGCTATACAGGCTGCCATTCCGCATGAAAGCAAAGTTTACGGTAATACCATCGCCATACACCTCCCGATACGGATAACTGAATTTCTTGATTTCATCATTCAGTGTCAATCGCTGAGAATCTATCCGTTTGCTTCCACTGTACACATCGACCAGCAGATATACATTCTTTTCACTGGTTCCCACATACAAGGTTGCCGGAGCCGATTCGTCAAACTCGGTTCCATCCTGATAGAACCAGTCGACAGCAGGATACGGGAGTCGTGTATCCAGACGCGAGAACAATGTAAAATCTTGCTCTGCCGTACATACTCGTCCCTGCGCATCCGTTGCAGAAATTTCAATGCGATATCTGCCCGAAGGCAATGCAAGCAATTCGGAAGGAACAAACGAACGTTGAGCTTCCGCCTTGCCTTCCAGTTGCAATCCGGCTTTCTTGCCCGCTTTATCCAATGCAAACACACGGTAAGCGACCTCCGTCTGTACAGGAGTTCCATTCAGGTTCAATGCCATAAACTGCACCTTTTCCTGTTTCTCACGCATGACCATACCCGACAATCCGCGTATCTGCAAGCCCAACGACTGCTTACCCACCGGAAGTGACAAGGTGTTTGTCCGTGTTTCACCCGCTCCATCGGTTACCTCTGCCTGTACTTCATATACATAATAACGGTGCTCCAGCATATCCCTTCCGGTTGTTTCCGGGGCAGTAAGCACCACACGGACACTAAAATTACCATCAGCATCCGTCTGCACCTCACCGTTATCCAACTCTACCTTATTCATACCTCCCATACGGAACCACATATATTCCGAACGGGATATCGTATATTTTACCTTTGCCATACGGACTGGTGCTCCGGCAAATGTCTTTGCTTCTCCTTTCACCACAATGGAATCGCCCATATTATATGTGTCTTCGTACGGAGTAAAGACCACATCAAAAGTAGGACGCTTGTATTCCTCTACCTTGATAATGGCAGAAGCTCCATCCATCGACACATAATAAGTACCGGGAAGCAGGTTCTGTGGCAGCACAAATTCACCCGACAATACGCCAAAGTCGTCTGTCGATACGGTATATTCGGCTACATTACGCTCGGAAGAATACAGTTTCAGAAAACTTTTTTCGCCCTTTATCACACGAAGAGAATCACCGTTCTGTTCGTAAACCATACCGGAAACATATACTTTCTGTCCCGGACGATACAACGAACGGTCGGTAAACAGATTTACCTTCTTCTTCCATCCCTGCACTGTTTCTCTGACAAACGAAGCATTTCCTCCTATACTTGAAATAGCAGTGAAATCATTTCCTGCCATACGGACATTGTAATAAATCCTGCCCGAACGGGGAACATCTACCGTAACACTGCCTTTACCATCGGTCTTATATACCTGAAGTACATTGTATTCATTTCCGTTCAACCGATACGTAACCACTTCTGCACCCGGAACAGGTCTGCCCGTCAGTTTATCTACAGCAACAAACTCCTTGCGTCCCTCTGACACAGGAATACTGATGCACTGATAAGGAGAAACAAACAACAACGAATAATCAATACCTTTCGCACTCCCTTGAGGAATTTGCTTTAACATGTAAATTCCCGCTTCGGGCAATGTATAATGCAATACCGTATCACGCTTCTCGTAATCGGGGGTAGAAGGCAAGGCGTAGTAACGTGAAGCCACTTTTGTACCGTAATTCTGTATCAACGTTTCTTCCTTCAGATTGCCGCGAATCAATGAAGAAGCAGGAGATATATTCAGACGATACAATTCGAAAGACACTCCTTTCAGATTGGCATACGTCAGGTTCATATCCGCCTCATAGTTGGGATATACAAAAGGTATATTCATTGAAAGATACGGACTGGAAGCAAAATCAATGTATGAACGCAACTGAGACACCCATTCGTGCTTAGGATATTTTTCAATTCCTTCTCGTGCCGCCTCAACCGACTTAAGCAGTTCATTGTTCATACGATAGACATAGGCCAGCTTTACATATACATCGGCACAGACCGGCAGATCCTTGTATTCTTCTGCCAGCTTACGCAATTCCTCCGCTACCTGCTCCGGTGTCAGCGCTTCACGTACGATGCTACTTCCCGCCCCTTCCCAGCAGTACAACAAACGGGCTTCTTTAGTCAGTAAAGCTGCCTGACGGTTGCTTTCACCGTAGAAAGCAATCAGTCCGTCGTACAGTGACAATGCTTCCGACACACATTTCAGTCTGTCGGAATTAAAACGATAAATAGACAAACGTTCAATTGCCTGCCGGGAAAGCAAGTCGAACATATTATCATCCAGATACTTTTCACTCAGCTCGCCGGAAGTTGTCATCGGACGGAAATCCTTGGCAGAAACCTTACCCAGTACCTCTCTGTCTTTCAGCGAAAGACGGAAATACCGTATTGCATCATCTTCCGTACCCAACTGCTGATTATCCAGTATCAGGCTACCCATTACATGATTCAGTGCGGCACACCCCACCCTATCTGTTTCGCTTTCTGCCCATTTCCGGATACCATCGTACTCTGCCTGTGCACTGTCCGGAGTAAGCTGGATGCGTGATTCAGCACGCACAATATAGGCCTTCATCATCTGAGGGATGTTCTTTTCGCTCTTTGCTTTAGTGTATATTTTATCAACTACACCAATAACCGTTTTCGGCAAGTCCTTCTTTTGGGCTGCTTCTACTTCTTTCCAAAGTTCATTATAACTCTGTGCCTGCAATACAGATGGAAACAAACTGAAAAACAGTATCAGCCAGCTCATCAAATGTACTTTCTTCATATCGCATATAGTTTGGTTTCACATAACATTGTTCTATAAAGAAAAGAAATTTTCACTTAAATGCTGCACAGATTTTAGTTAAATTATCTGAAAGACTAAGTAAGTTACCATAAAAGACATTGAAACCTTATCCCAAAACATGCTGATGTTTCTTCTAAAAGATGCTCATGTTTTCCCCAAAAAATGCTGATGTTTTACAGAACTTCTGCCCGTATTTTTCAAAAAAAATCCTTCGCGCTCCTGTATTTCCAGAGAAATTCCAAGAAGCGCAAAGGATTATGAAGGCATCCTTTAACGGGCTGTGGTACAAAATTTTCTGTCGTATCCGACACTATCAACGGGGTGCTTAAACCTTTCTGTCATTACATTTTCATAAGCATATCAGTTTGCCTTCCAAATTATATAGAGATTGTGTACTGTGTTGATTTTCAATTAAATTAAACGATATTCATCATATACACCCCAACAAATAAAAAGCGCCCACCTTATATATATTCACATCTATTGTTTCATATCTTATATCCGATTATAAGCCTTCATTCAGATAGACTTCCAGATTGGTATATCCTTCACGACTTAACGTTACTGCTGGTCCATCTGCCGGATTCTCGGGATCCAGTCCGTGTTTTCTTTCCCACACGTCGGGCATACCGTCACCATCAGTATCCAGAAGAGCCTGCAAATCGGTATTTCCGTCGGAAAGGTCCACCCATGGCGATGAAGCTCCTTCAGGCATGACATCCTCGGGCAAATCGATTATGCCAGGCGAACTGGCAGCCTTTTTATCAATGCTTCCCATATAAGTCGCCGTACCGGTACGAGTTTCTCTTACAATCCGCTCATCGATTTCATCTCTCCATTTGGAACATCCGGCTGAAGCCAGCACTTTCTCGAAGGCTTCGGCAGCTGTATGTGTGGTAACAATACCTGTTTCCAATGGAGCTTTCAGCCGTATCGTATCGCGTGTGACGGAAGAAAAGTATCCGTCGGCACTTGCCGTATCGAGCTGTTCGTATATACCTTTTGTCCAGTTATCGGCTGAAACTTCGGGAAAGCCTTCTACTACATTACCGTCCACATAAAACTTTCCCCACACATGCAGCATGGGATGCCAGATGTTGGGCTCCCCTTTCTTGTTAAAACAATATTTTTTAGAACGCACACCGACAGAAGCAATCCGATAACGCACCTTGTTATGAGGTGTGGCAGGACCGGGTTTATAATAATTATTCACGATATTGACTTTCATTCCTTCGCCTCCATAGCAGCCATTGCCAGCCCAGTTGTAGTACACATTGTTACGGATATCCACATACTCTCTGGTCTGTGTTCCCGGACGAGGTCCCATACGCGGAACTCTACTCACATGATGTGCCATGAGATTATGATGGAACGAGGCATGATCTCCTCCTACTATACCGCCATATCCGTGCGCTCCCTTGGCATGCCCTCCGTTATTCAGACTTTCTGAGATGATACACCATTGTACGGTAGTATTCTCATTTCCATATACTGAGCAAGTTTCGTCTACCGACCAGCTGATGGAGCAATGGTCTACAATGATATTGCGATGATCGGTAGCTCCAAGTCCGTCGGGTTCTCCCTTGTTTTCGTTGCCAACCCGAAAGCGTACATAACGGATTATAACATCGTCTGCCTTGATAGTTACCGGATAACGTGCAATACATACTCCACGTCCCGGAGCTGTCTGTCCGGCAATGGTCAGGCTATCGTTCACTATTTGCAAGGGACGGTTCAGAAAAATGTTACCCGAAACATCGAACACCACGGTACGTGCCCCTTTCTTATTTACAGCATATCGGAGAGTTCCTTCCTGCTCTCCATCTTCGAGTGTGGTAACATGATATACCTTACCCCCTCTTCCTCCGACAGTGTATCTTCCGAATCCTTCAGCTCCCGGAAAAGCCGGAAGAGCAATTCCACCGTCAGCTGCAATCATCGTTCCAGTTGGGAAAAACAATAATAAGATTAATAAAAATAACGGATGTTTCATAACTATCAGATTTTATTCCTGCTGTTTTCGATAACGCAAAAATAAGATACCCCTGAAGAAAAGGCGTGCATTATTTAAGTAAACAATGTATACTATTTAGGCAAACCGGCGATATGAATAAATATTGCATGACATACGGACTATTTTTCAAGACAAAGCAATGGCGCCATCAGCAGCCGGACGATAAATCGTACAGCAACCAATAACGCCATGCCTTAATCAACAACTATTTCCAGAAATTACTGCTGTTGTTTCTTTATAATATCCTGCACCAGACTATGCAGATACATTTCAAGATTTGTATATTTTCCAGCCGGATCGAGTGTATTCGCATTACCGTCATCCGGATTATTGGCATCGAGCCCGTATGCCGTTTCAAAAGCATCAGGCATACCGTCGCCGTCTGTATCGATCACATCACGCGAGGTATCTTTCGCAAGTTCCGGATAAGGATTGTCACCCAGTTCGGACAATGCTTGCAATACATCTTCAGGTTCGTTGATGTATCCAGGCTTATTTCCTGAAGCCGTACACGTAGCTTTTCCTTCTTTGACATCCGAAAGGACAAGCTCGTCGATTGCATCCCGATAATTGCAGGCTCCAGCGTAGTTCAATACCGCCTGATAAGCTTCCTGTGCCGAATGCTCGGTTGTCATTACCGGATCGACTACCGGCGACTCCTTACGGATAGCCTTCATGGTTTCTTCAGTCCACAGATTATCTACCTTACTGCCGTTTTCCTGCTGTGCGTAAATACCTTTTGTCCAGTTGTCTGCCGTAACATCATCGTGTCCTTCCACCACGTTTCCCGTTACATAGAAAGTTCCCCATTTATGCAAGGAAGGATACCAGTCGTTGTAAGAACCATCGTCTTCAGTCACATAATCGAGAGTACGAACGCCTATCTTGGCTATACGGTAACGGATACGGTCTGTTTCCTTACCCGAATTAGTAGCCGGTCCCGGTTTATAATAATTGTCTACAATATTTATATTCTGATTTTCGGCTCCGTAACAGCCCTCTCCTGCCCAGTTATAAAATACATTATTCCGGATATCGACATACTCATTAAGCTGTGTGCTGGCGCGCGGGCCCAGACGAGGAACACGGCTTTCGCAATGTGCTATCAGGTTATGGTGATAGGAAGCTTTGTTTCCACCCCAGTTTCCTCCGTAGCAATGTGTACCCTTGCCATGAACCGATACACGAAGTGCCTGAGCCGCGATGCACCACTGCACGGTAGAGTTCTCCATACCGTACACCGAGAGACATTCATCCACACTCCAGCTCACTGAACAATGGTCTATGATAATATTCTTTTTATCCATACCTCCCAGTCCGTCGGGTTCTTTTCCACTGTCATCTCCGGGACGGAAACGAAGGAAACGGATGATTACTTCATTCGAATTGATGACAAAAGCATAATCGGCAAGACAAATACCTCCCGGAGAAGTCTGTCCGGCAATAGTCAGATTATCGTTATTGGTTTTTAAGTCGGCTTTCAGATGAATGGTTCCTGCAACATCAAACACGACTGTCTTTGCACCTTTCTGTTTCAATACCCAGCGTAATGTTCCCTCTGCCGGATTGTTGGCATCGTCGTCCAGACTGGTCACGTGATAAACCTTTCCTCCTCGTCCGCCTACGGTATTCTTTCCATACCCTTCTGCACCCGGAAATGCAGCAAACTCTACCGGATCCATCTGCAAAGGTCCATCAGGATTATCTTCACCTCCTGGTTCCTCGGTTTCTCCACTCTCTGTACCTCCACCAGCAGGCTGTTCTGGTGTATCATCCGAACATGCTGTTCCTCCCAAAGCAGCAAGCAGACATGCACTGAAGAGGATTCTTTTAAAATTTCTGTTCATAATATTAAATGTTAAGTAATTTAGAACTTGTTTCGGAAGCAAATTTAGGGAAAGGCGAGTATACGGAGTTGCACAAATTGATTTATGATGTACAAACATTAGTCAATCGTACATAAATATACCTCGCAGAGAAATTGTACAACGAATTGCATAAATACTATACAAGGCTTTTGGGTATACGGGCTATTTTTGTGAACAACACTCAAAATTGTATCTTATGCGTATCCTGAAAACTTCAATTTTAAGCGGTTTACTGCTGACAGCCGCTGCATGTATATCCTGCCAGACATCAGAACCGTGTTCATGGAAGGAGATGGAAAAGGTGTACAACCAGATTTCTCCTCCAACTTTTCCCGACAAGACGTATGTGATAACCGATTATTACAACGGAAAAGATTCACTATACACCGATGCGATTAATCGGGCCATCGAAGCCTGCTCTTCACAAGGAGGAGGAACCGTACTCGTTCCCGACGGCGAGTTTCTCACGGCTCCTATCCGCCTGAAATCGAACGTCAACCTTCACCTGTCGGACAGTACCATACTGAAATTTACAACCGACTACAATCTGTTCGAAACCGTACTTACACGTATAGAAGGCATCGACTGCCATAACATATCTCCGCTGATTTATGCATACGGAGAAAACAATATTGCCATTACCGGAAAGGGGAAGCTAGACGGACAGGCTAGTACAGACAACTGGTTTGCAGAACAGCGCATCCGTGGCATTAAGGCAGAAAACGGAGAAACGGTCAACGAAAAGACCTTGCTATACCAGATGAAAGAAGATTCTATCCCCGTAAAAGAACGCGTCTTTGAAAAAGCGAACGGCATCCGCCCGCAGTTCATCAATTTATATAAATGCAAGAACATTCTGCTGGAAGGATTCACCATCAACCGTTCTCCGTTCTGGCTTATCCATCCACTGCTGTCGGAAAACGTAACCATAAAAGGTGTGAAAATGCAAAGCCACGGTCCGAACAATGACGGATGCGATCCGGAATCGTGCGAAAACGTGCTGATAGAAGACTGCGACTTTGACACGGGCGACGACTGCATAGCCATAAAATCGGGACGCGATGAAGACGGTCGCTACTGGAACATTCCCTGCAAAAACATTATCGTACGTGAATGTCGCATGAAGGACGGACATGCAGGAGTAGCCATAGGAAGCGAAATAACCGGAGGATGCCATAATGTATGGGTAGAGAACTGCCGGATGGACAGCCCCGAACTGGACCGTATTATCCGTATCAAGTCTAACCCCATGCGTGGTGGAAACGTAGCAAACGTCTTTGTACGGAATATCACCGTAGGCGAATGTAAACAATCTATTCTGGGTATAGAGCAAAAATACTGGCATGTAGACGAAGGTCCGTATCTGCCTCTCTTCGAGAATATCCACCTGGAAAATATTACCAGCAAGAAAAGCCAGTATGTGCTTCATCTTGACGGATTTGACGATAAATCTCAGATACGCAACATCTACCTGAAAGACTGCTCATTCGAAGGAGTAGAAAAGCCGGAAATCAACAAAGTAACAGGAGCTGAAAATATCCGTTTCGAAAATGTAACTGTAAACGGAGAACCATTCCACGAAATGTAATTATTTCGTGGAATGATTTTCCTTATATTCCGTAGGCGTACATCCCATTGCAGCCTTGAATACACGACTGAAATACTGGGGAGAAGAAAATCCACACATATAGGCAACTTCCGATACCGTATATTCTCCCGACTCCAGTAACTGCACCGAACGTTTCACACGCATATCTTTCACAAAGTCAATCGGTGAAACACTCAGAATCGATTTTATCTTCCGATAGAACATCGAACGTCCCATTCCCATCGAGTCGGCAAGATCCTCTATCTTAAAGTCCGGATTATTCAGGTTATCTTCTACACTCTGTATGATATTCTTGATAAACTCTTCATCAAAATGAGTGATTTGCGGAAGTGAAGGCGACAGATCCTCCAGCCGGTGTTCCTGCTTTTCTTCAGTTGCCGTTACGGTCACCTCGTCCAGACTACGTCCTGCCAACAGGAAATCTTTCAGGTGAGTGCGCTGCAACAATACCGATTTCAGACGTGCACGTAAATAAGCAGAACTGAACGGCTTCGTAATATATCCGTCGGCACCATACTCCAGTCCCTTTATACGATCGTCCAGCGAAGCCTTTGCTGACAAGATAATAACCGGAATATGACAGACATTATGATTTGTCTTGACAGCATTCAGCAGTTCAATACCATCCATTTCAGGCATCATGACATCACTAACCACTACATCGGGTATTTCTGCCAGAACTTTTTCCAGTCCGATTCGTCCGTTCGGAGCCTCCAGTACACGATATTCTTTCTGAAGGATATGAACAATGAAGTGACGCAGCTCATCATTATCTTCTACAACCAATATCGTTATATCCTTCTGATCTTCCAGTTCTTCGGGCATCTGAACTTCGGAAGAAACATCCCGGCTGCCGTCATCCAATATAAACTCTACATTCTGGTCATTGCGATAAGCCTCAGCCCTCAAAGGCAATGAAACAGTAAAAGTACTTCCTTGTCCCAACGCCGTATCAACTTCAATCTTGCCGTGCATCATCTCTACCAGATTGTGTACCAGCGAAAGTCCTATTCCTGTAGAAACCGCCGATCGTTCGCTTCCAAGTGTTTCAAAACGGTCGAACAGTTTGCTCAGCTTTCCGATATCGATGCCTTTTCCCTCATCTTTTACCCGGATCAGTACATTATCCGCCTGCATCTCGACGATAAGCGAAATAGATTTTCCCTTGGGAGTATATTTGAAAGCATTCGAAAGCAGATTGAACACCACCTTCTCTACCTTATCTACATCCGTATAAATCTTGATTTCTTCCTGAGGTGCGACAAAACGGAAATCTATCTCCGACTGATGTGCCATGCCTACGAAATCGGAGTATGCCTTGTGGGCCAAAGATACGATGTCGACCAGCTCTATATAAAGCTTCATCTTATTGTTCTGGATCTTACGGAAGTCGAGCAGCTGATTGATAAGCTGAAGCATACGTTCTGTATTACGCTTGGCCACCTGCATGTTCTCCAGTCCTTCGGGTGAAAGCTTTTCCTGTTCAAGTACTTCTTCAATCGGACCTTCGATAAGCGTAAGCGGAGTACGTAGTTCGTGCGAAATATCGGTAAAGAAACGGAGTTTCATATTTGTAAGCTGTTTCTCGAAACCGATTTTTTTACGCAACCCCCATATATACACTACAATACCCGAAACCAGGGCCAAAGCCAGCAGAAACAAGATAACGTACAAGACCCATGCCCAACCTGTTTCCCAGAAAGTAGGTTTCACATGAATATGCAATACCTTGATATTGTCCGACCATACTCCGTCGCTGTTGTTCGATTTCACTTCCAGATCAAAATCTCCTGCCGACAGATTTACAAGGCTTACCGAACGGTTCTTTCCGATATACGTCCATTCATCACTCAAATTCTTTATCCGATAAGCATATTCCAGATAAGCAGGCTTGGTAAAATCGAGTGCAGCAAACGAAACCGTAATGTTACGTTCATCGGGTTCCAGTGTCAGCGTATCGTTTACCAGTGAGTTTCTGACTGAGATTCCTCCTCGTTTCTGAATGTTGAAACTTGTAAAGGCTATGTTCGGTGCATAAGCAGTCTTTTTCAACTGTTCCAGATCGATGCGTAACGCTCCTTCATTGCAGCCTACATACATGTTACCCGAACGGTCTACCACCGGAGGTACTTCGGACAGAATTAAATTGGAGTTGACATTAAAGTGGTCATACACTTCGAAATCAGGCTTTTCCGGAGAGAACTTACAGATAATATTCTCGAACATAATCCACAGTCTGCGTTTGTTATCCTCTACCATGGCAAAGGCAATGTCCGAAGGCAGACCGTTTTTCTTATTGTAATGGAAAAAGTCAATCTTGTCGGACAACAGTCCTCCCAGTTCCACCTGACTGATTCCTCCACTGAAGGTAGTAATGTATACTTCTCCGTCGGAAGTTTCCAGTATATGCATCACATCGTTATCACTCAAACTGTTCTCACGGTTCGGTTCACAGTAATTCAAGTAAAAATGAATATCCTCAGGATTGTCAAACTGCGAGGAGAACGAAATCAATCCGTCGGTCGTACCCACAAGTATCACATCATTCGACAACGGACAGACACTGCGCACACGCATACATTTTCCGGAGGGATAATTTTTTTTCAGCTTATTGGTAACATTTATAAAGTGCAGATTCTCCGGCTCACCTACGGCAAGATTCAATCCACCCTCATATGTTCCTACCCAAATATGCCCGAAACGGTCTTGTGCTATAGAATAAACCGAATTACAGTTTATCCCGTCCGGATTGTTTTCCTCAATCTGATAGTGTTTAAAGACGTACCCTTCTCCACGAGGTTTGCCAACAAACAACCCGTTACCGCGGCTTCCTATCCAGAAATTTCCACGGCTATCTTCAAAGAAAGAATAAATGTTAGCTCCAAACACCACCGAACCGTCTTTTACGATTCTGCCGTCAGGACTCAGGTTTCCGCAATATCCGAAATCTTTATCGTACACCTTCACCATTCCGTCCTTCGATGCCACCCAGATTCTTCCGCGCGAATCGATGTACAAGCCTCTGACCAATGCACTGGACGTGCTGAGATACTCAAAATTTGTATTCAGAAAAGCAATACGGTCAATTCCGCCTTCCTGAGCCATCCATACATTTTTATGATTGTCTATGTAATAAACCCGGTTGATACCTTCGTACATCGTTTTGGTAGCATCGTTCAACATATAGCTCTGTTGAAACACATGCTTTTTAGGATTGTAATACGAGAAAAAGCCATTATTAGAATACGCCCATATATGACCATACTCATCTTCATGGATAAAACAGGCTTCATCTTCACTTGCCTGCCGGCGGGGATAGTCCAGAAACTCAGCTTGCCGGCACTCCGGATCCAGCCTGACTATATGCTTGAGCTTGTTCTGTACCCATATATTCTTTTTCGAATCCTGAAAAATATAAACCGGCTGAAAATCCTCCTGAGTTTCGTCGAGTAACAATGAAACCGACTTTCCGTCTGCCGGATTATAAACCGCAAAGCTTCTCTTCATCAATATACCCAGCAATCCGTCGGAAAGAGGAAAAATCTGCCGGATATTTTCTGCCGGACGAGATAGACGTACGTCAGACAGTCCCTTTTCCGGAAGGTATTCCATCAGCTTGTTTCTACTATCTGCCACGAAAAATCGCTTGCCGACACTAGCGGTATATCGATAAGCCTCATTTCCTTTCAGTGCGTTATTGCCATATACAAAATATCCTTTGTCTGTCAGCACCCACTCATTGCCCTGCATATCGAGTGAGACTGTGAACACGTATCGTTTGCGTTCCGCATCCGAATGGGCAGGCAAGTATACCAGCCCTCCCTTGTCTTTATACCTGAAACAATCGATACGCCACAAATCACCATTCGTACCTACAATCCAGACCATTCCGTTTGGAAGGGTGATAATTTTCGAGGCAGCGGTACACAACTTTACCTCCGGATGATAGGCAAATACATCTTCAAAACACTCCCGGCGTATATCGAACAGATACACCCTTCTGTCGTAACTCTGGCACACCAGCATCTGATTACCTCCGAGTTGCAGATTCACCAGACGGTTATACTGAAGCTTGACCTTGTCTGTAGGATATGTCTTATAGTTTTTAAAGGAATAACCATCAAACTTTTCCAGTCCGTTCCAGGTAGCCATCCAGATGTAACCCTCATTGTCCTGCAAGACTCCCTGCACCGTATTCTGCGACATACCGTCCTTCACCGAATAGTGCTTCACATTGACAAGTCCTTGCGCTGCCATGTAACACAGGCTGCACACAGCATATATCACCGTTAGAAATAAACTTTTCCCCATACAAATTCATATCGTTTTAGATACGGCAAAGATATAAGAAAGTTTATAACTAAAAAAAATCCTGAAAAACGAATTTTCCCATTGCATCACGAAAGCTTTCTTCCGGACAAGTCCGGCAAAATATCAAGATAATGTATGGAAAACTACCCGACGTTTTTTTAAAACTTCATATAAAAACTTGCTGTATTTTCCTGACGTATGATATACTACCTTCCTAAACCTTACCGAAAACCTCGGCAAAGCTATTAAAAAGTGTGAAGTAAACGAGAAAACATCTGCAATCGGCATTTTTCGATGTAACGCACGAAAGGGGGATTGCATTTTTTTATACCTTTGCTTCAGGTAAGTATGAACAATAATAAAAACAAGCATATCTACACAATGAAAAAACTGATTGCATTATTCTGCCTGCTGGCTTTCGTTATCGGAGCACAGGCACAGCGTAAGGTCAGCCTGCAAGATGTGGCACAAGGAACCTACCGTGCACAAAGCATCTACGGCATCAAACCAATGCTGGACGGAGAACATTACACACAGATGAGTTCTGACAAAAAACGTATCGTGAAATACTCGTTCAAAACGGGCAAGGAAGTAGAAGCGATATTCGATGTTACTACGGCAAGAGATTGCCCCGTGAAGTCGTTCGACGATTATATCATGTCGCCCGACGAAAAGCTGATTCTGATTCAGACAGACACAAAACCCATCTACCGTCATTCGTTCACTGCCGAGTATTACATATACAACGTGAAAAACAACAAGATGGAACCGCTTTCTAAAAACGGTCCTCAGCAGGTTCCACTGTTTTCACCCGACGGCTTCCAGGTTGCTTTCGTACGCAACAACAATATTTTCCTTGTGAAGCTGCTTTTCGGCAACAGCGAATCGCAGGTTACAAAAGACGGTGAATACAATAAGGTACTGAACGGTATCCCCGACTGGGTATATGAAGAGGAGTTCTCTTTCAACCGCGCTTTCGACTTCAGTGCCGACAGCAAAATGATTGCCTATATCCGTTTCGACGAGAGTCAGGTTCCCATGTTCAGCTTCCCGTGGTACAAAGGTATGGCCCCCGAAAAGAGCCAGTATGCCACTTATCCGGGAGCTTACGAATACAAGTACCCGAAAGCCGGCGAAATGAATTCGAAAGTCAGTGTGCACACATACGATATCAAGAGCCACGTTACACGTAAAATGGATTTGCCGCTCGACGAAGACGGATACATTCCACGTATCAAGTTTACTTCCGATCCTGAAAAACTTGCCATCATGACACTGAACCGCCACCAGAACCGGTTCGACATCTATATGGCCAATCCGAGAAGCGCACTGTGCAAGCTTACTATACGCGACGAAGCCGAACAGTACATCAAGGAACAGGCTTATTCTGACATTGTTTTCTATCCGGAAAATATCGTAATGATGAGTGAACGCGACGGATACAATCACTTGTACTTGTATACTATCGGAGGAAACCTGATCAAACAAGTTACCAAAGGTAAGTTCGAAGTGAAGGATTTCCTGGGATGGGATAAGCCAACCAATACGTTCTATTATACCAGCAACGAGGAAAGTCCGTTGCGTACGGCTGTCTACAAGACCGATGCCAAAGGAAAGACTATCAAATTTTCTACCCGCACCGGAACCAACTCGGCCATATTCAGTACCAACCTGTCGTATTATATCAATAATTTCTCTAATATCGACACTCCTACACTGATAACGATAAACAATAACAAGGGTAAGGAGCTGACTACACTATTGGACAACTCGAAACTGAAATCGGAAGTTGCTACACTGAACATGCCGAAAAAAGAGTTTTTCAGTTTCCGTACAACCGAAGGTGTAGAGCTGAACGGCTGGATGATGAAACCTGCCAACTTCGATCCAAGCAAGAAATATCCGGTCATCATGCACCAGTACAGCGGACCGGGTTCGCAGCAGGTACTCGACAGATGGGGCATCGGAAGCTTCAGTGATGGAGGCATGTTCGAAGCTTACATGTGCGACAAAGGTTTTGTCATGGTATGTGTCGACGGACGTGGTACAGGCGGACGCGGTGTGGACTTTGAAAAATGTACATACTGCTTCCTGGGAGTTAAAGAATCCCACGACCAGGTAGAAGCTGCCAAATATCTGTCCTCACTGCCTTACATCGACGGAAACCGCATCGGTATCTGGGGATGGAGCTTCGGAGGTTACAATACACTGATGTCGATGAGTGAAGGTACACCTGTATTCAGGGCTGGTGTGGCGATTGCAGCTCCAAGCGACTGGCGCTTCTACGATACAGTATATACTGAACGCTTCATGCGTACACCGAAGGAAAACGGCGACGGTTACAATGCCGGTTCGGCTATCCTCCGTGCTCCGAAACTGCATGGCGACCTGCTTCTGATACACGGAACAGCCGATGACAACGTGCACTACCAAAACTGCGCCGAATACAGTGAAGCACTGGTACAGGCAGGCATACAGTTCGACATGCAGGTATATACCAACCGCAATCACAGCATCTTCGGCGGCAACACACGCAATCATCTGATGAACCGTGTAGCCAACTTCTTTATCGAAAAGCTGAAATAAACATTATAATCATACATTGAGAGTCATGAGGAATTAAAAATTCTACTGCCGATACAAGGCGGCGGTTTTTAATTCCTCATTTCTCATTATTAGACCAATATACTATGGAACACGTAAAAAAGCCTGAATGGCTGAAAATAACTATCGGAACCAATGCACGCTATACCGATACAAAACGCATTGTCGATACGCATAAACTACATACGATATGCAGCAGCGGCCGTTGTCCGAATCTGGGCGAATGCTGGGGAAAAGGAACAGCTACTTTCATGATAGGTGGTGCTATCTGTACCCGCTCATGCAAATTCTGTAACACCCTCAGTGGGAAACCGCTTCCGCTCGACACTCAGGAGCCTGAACGGGTAGCCGAATCGGTCCGTCTGATGAAACTGGATCATGCCGTTGTCACCTCGGTAGACCGCGACGACCTGCCTGATCTGGGAGCTGCTCACTGGGCTGCCACAATCAAAGCGATAAAAAAAGTCAATCCGAATACAACACTGGAAACACTCATCCCCGACTTTCAAGGCAGGGAAGAACTGATCCGCATGGTAACCGACGCCCATCCTGATATAATTTCACACAACATGGAAACCGTACGCCGCATCAGCCCGCTGGTAAGAAGTGTGGCAACCTACGACCGAAGTCTGGAGGTTATCCGCCAGATAGCCGAGAGTGGAATAACGGCCAAGTCGGGCATCATGGTAGGACTGGGAGAAACTCCTGAAGAAGTAGAACAGACTATGGACGACCTGCTGGCAAACGGCTGCCGCATTCTCACCATCGGACAATATCTCCAGCCGAGCCGGAAACATTATCCCGTTCACGAGTATGTCACACCCGAACAATTTGCCCGCTACAAGGAAACCGGAGAAAAGAAAGGATTTGCCACAGTAGAAAGCGGTCCGCTGGTACGTTCTTCCTATCATGCCGAAAAACACATCCGCTATAAGTGAACAATTCGGAAAAGAACCTTGTTACACCTATAAAAAAGACCACGGCAGATGATGAAACTTATATTAAAATACAGAAACAAGATAGTATCGCTCGGACTGTTGCCTATCATAGCAACACTGATATGTTTGCATTTTTTCCAAAATACAATAGTGCTGGGAATAGGTTTTATAGTCTGCCTCGGTCTGCTGTTATACGGCATTGTACGCCTGAAAGATCTGAATTTTTTCCTCTTACTGGGCAGTGTGGGTATAGGAGCCTGCTTCGCACTGCGTCTGTTTACAGGCTACAAATTTATTCCATACGGAAGCATTACTCCCATACTGGAGCTGTTGCTGCTCATTGTGGCATTCATCCATATCACAGCTCCCGAAATCTACAAGGAACTGCAAGAACGGCTGCATCTGAGAAACTGTTTCTCTTTTGTTCTGGAAGCAAAAACCATCGTAATACTTTCATCACTGCATCTTACTATCCTGCTTTTTGTAGACCATATCGAACATCTGTTTTCGGAAGACGGTTCTTTCTTCCTGATGTACGGCATACCGGTTATTATCTATGTGCTGTGTCTGGTCATCAATGTAGTAGGAATCCATCTCGCACTTCAGGAAAACTTCCGTTATAGTCTGGTGCGCATTGCAATAGTACACGACGGAAAAATCTACCTGAAACAACGTACCGGATGTCCTGACGAAAAATACGAAAACGCTCCCATGTGGGATATTGCTGTAGAAAGTCCTTTTGAGGGACCAATCGAAAAGAGCACCGAATACGCCGCACGCATCGCCAAAAAGATATGTGCTTCGAAAGATACTACCCCACGGCTTATATTGAAATATACAACTACATCATGCGATGCCGACAACCAGCAACGCGTATCGTTGTACATTCTCCCTCTCCAGAACGAAACAGACCTGCAGAAAATAACCGGAGGCAGATTCTTTTCTTTCGATGAAATAAGCGAAACCGCTGCACGCAGATACAGCCCTTCCCTGCTTTCGGAACTGGATACGCTTCAGATGGCAGCAGAAATGTGGAAGGCATTCGGTGCTTCCGAATAGTATTTTTATTTATAAATCAAAAATATGCACGGTATCTTTGAAAGGTCGGGCAAATGACCTTTCCATTCCTGAACAGTCTTGGTTTTGATATATTCCCCCTCACAGGTAATATTGGCAGCCACACAAAGTTTGGTTTGCGGACGGCAGGCTTTCAAGATATCCTCCAGCATCTTGTTGTTACGGTAAGGTGTTTCGATGAAAAGCTGTGTCTGATGCTCACTGTATACCCGCTGTTCCAGTTCCTTCAATCTTTTCTGACGTTCTCCCGGTTCGATAGGCAGATAACCGTGGAAAGCGAAACTTTGTCCGTTGAAGCCCGAGCCCATGACCGACAGGATAATAGACGACGGTCCCACCAAAGGAACCACCTTCAGATTCTTGCGCTGTGCGATAGCTACAACATCTGCTCCCGGATCGGCAACGGCCGGACAACCTGCTTCCGAGATTACTCCCATAGAATTTCCTTCCTGCAACGGTTTCAGATAACCCGAGATAGCTTCGGGTGACGTATGTTTGTTCAACGGATAAAACGTCAGTTCGTCGATATTGATATCCCGATCCACTTTTTTCAGGAAGCGGCGTGCCGAGCGCACATCCTCTACGATAAAATGACGAATCTGCAGAATGATTTCTCTATTGTACGAAGGAAGGACTTTTTCTACCGGAGTATCACCAAGAGTCACCGGCAGCAAGTATAATGCTGTATCCATGATTGTCTATAATCTATATTTTTGTAGCTCAGTCTAAAGTCAGATTGCCGAAATCAGTACGTTCCAGCAGTGTGGCAATACTCACGTCAGAGTGTTGCTTCATATATTTTTCTACAAGCTGCATTCCCAGCCATAAGCCTATTACCGGCGGAATCTTCTCACCGTTGAGTACCATGCTCGGATCGGAATGTGTATATGCACGAATCAGCATCGGGTCTGTACTCGTGAGATGTCCCCTTTCTTTCATCCATTTCCACATTTCCTTCTCATGTTCCTTGCACCAGTCTTCTTCCTCGCTGCTATATCCCAGCATTGCTCCGTTCGATTTCATCTTAAGTACCTTACGCACTACCCAGTGTATTTTTCCCTGGTGCATGATGACATCGTATAGCGAACGGTGTCCCGGACGCCATTCAAACGGATATAAGCTAAGCAGATAGAAGGTAAAACAGTCGGGAAGTATCCGGTCCGGATTCATCGAGCGGCGCTGATAGTCGTAATAATACCGGCGATAAAGCGGATAGTCTTCACCCATGTACTTGTCAATGCTGAAGCCCAGCAGGCTGTCGCCCACCACTACCGACTGGTTGAGTGCTGAGATTTGCGAATAGACTGCCGGTATGGGAAATGAAGGTATCTCTTCCCGCAAACGGTGAAAACCTTCGGTAAATCCCTTTTCAAGGGAAGTCATATCTTTGAACTTCTCGGTTGCATCCTGCATCAGCCGGAGCAAAATAGTGTCCGAGTAATACTCACACAAGCGTTCGTTGATAGCCGGCTCGTCTACTGTACCCAGCATGAGCACATCTTCTATCAGAATCTTGGTAGCACGCGGACAGTCAAGACTCATTTTCTGCAATGCCGAGAAGCTGTTCATTGCCGTGGCCTCAAATTGCAGACGGTCGTAACGGAAAACCTTTATATTCTTATTAAGCAAAACATCGCCGTCTTGCTCTCCTGTATGACAGGAAACAAGTACGACGATGCTTAGTAATATGAATATAAATTTTCTCATGCAAACAGTTTATCCGTCAGATATTATCCGTAGATAATATTTCCGTTTTCGTCTTTGTATTCATCCAGACCCTTTTCGTAAGTAGCCATAGCACGAAGACTCATACCTACGCTAGAGAAACCTCCATCGTGGAACAGGTTCTGCATAGTGACTTTACGAGTAAGGTCAGAGAACATTACGATACAGTAGTCAGCACATTCGTCAGCCGAAGCATTGCCCAGAGGCGACATGCGGTTGGCAAAGTCGAACAATTTATCCATACCTTTTACTCCCGATCCGGCAGTAGTCATGGTAGGCGACTGTGAAATGGTATTGATACGTACGTGATGTTCGCGTCCGTAAATGTAACCGAAGCTACGTGCGATAGATTCAAGCAAAGCTTTCGCATCTGCCATATCGTTGTAACCGTAGAATGTACGCTGTGCAGCTACATAGCTCAGTGCAACGATAGAACCGTATTCGTTGATAGCATTCAGTTTTTTAGCCGACTGAATCATCTTATGGAATGAAACGGCTGAAATATCCAGCGTTTTGTTCAACATATCATAGTCAAGGTCATCGTAAGTACGTTTCTTACGTACATTAGGTGACATACCTATAGAGTGCAGTACAAAGTCGATTTTACCTCCCAATACCTCCATTGAACGCTTGAAAACGTTTTCCAAATCTTCTACGCTTGTAGCGTCTGCCGGAATCACTTCGCAATTCAGCTTTTCTGCCAATGCAGAAACTTCTCCCATACGGACAGCAACAGGAGTATTGGACAAAGTGATCACTGCTCCTTCTTCAACAGCTTTTTCTGCAACTTTCCATGCAATAGACTGTTCATTCAGAGCACCAAAAACAATACCTCTTTTTCCTTTCAGTAAATTATAACTCATACTTTTTTTATTATAAATTTGGGGCAAAGATACAAACAATTCTGTTAATCCTGACATTTTCAGGCATGAATCTATGAAAAATGAACAATATTCCCCCCTGCATACCAAAGAATGCATCTTTTGTCAATTTTTCATATATAAAAACACAAGATTGCACATTTTTTTCACCTATTGAATCAAAATGTTCACATCGTTTTCATGCGAACCTGCTAATTTTGTAAACATCAACAAGAGGTTTTTCATAATATTTATTAAGGTTAGAAATTAGGTTAAAAAAAGGTCTTTATTATCCTGCCTGTCAACCTTCTGTGAAAGAACGTTGCCGGGCGCTAAGGATAATAAGTACATTCAAGAAAACCTCACCTTTATTTAATATAGAGTAAAAGAACAACAAGATAAACATAAATATTAGCGCTCATGATTACATTTAGCAACTTAAGACAATGGGCTTTATCAGTATGCATCGCAGCTTTTGCACTGGGCTACACAAACAGTGTAACGGCAAAAAATGCAACAGAAGCCGATAACATCTACAGTGAACTGCCATTTCAGATGAATAAGGTTCAGCTGCCGGTATTTCCCGATTATTCGCGTTCTATTACTGAATTCGGTGCTGTAGCCGACGGTATTACGCTCAATACAGAAGCTTTCGACAAAGCTATCAAGGCCGTAGCCGAAAAGGGTGGCGGCAAGGTTATCGTACCTGCGAGACTGTGGCTTACCGGTCCTATCGTACTGCAAAGCAACATCAATTTATATTTGGAAGAAAACGCACTGGTTCTGTTTACAGCCGACCACACACAGTATCCTATCGTCAAAACTTCATTCGAAGGACTGGAAACACGCCGCTGCCAGTCACCGATATCAGCTCTCAACGCTGAAAACGTTGCCATTACCGGAAAAGGTGTGATGGACGGAAACGGTGATACATGGCGTCCGGTAAAGAAAGACAAAATGACTGCCAACCAATGGAAAAAGCTGGTGGCTTCGGGTGGTGTTCTCGATGAATCAGGACGTATCTGGTATCCGAGCGAAGGCTCTATCAAAGGAGCTATGGCATGCAAGAACTTCAATGTGCCCGAAGGAATCAATACCGATGAAGAATGGAACAGCATACGCGACTGGCTGCGTCCGGTTCTGCTGAGCTTTATCAAGTGTAAAAAGGTGTTGCTGGAAGGCGTAACCTTCAAGAACTCTCCAAGCTGGTGTCTGCATCCGCTTTCTTGCGAAGACATTACCATCAACAATATCAGCGTATCTAACCCCTGGTACTCACAGAATGGTGATGCACTCGACCTGGAGTCTTGCAACCGTGCACTGATTCAGAACAGCAGCTTCGATGCCGGCGACGATGGTATCTGTATCAAGTCGGGCAAGGACGAAGACGGACGCCGTCGTGGTGAACCTTGCCAGAATGTCATCATCCGCAACAACGTAGTTCTGCACGGACATGGAGGTTTCGTTGTAGGTAGCGAAATGTCAGGTGGTGTAAAGAACATCTACGTAGACAACTGTACATTCCTGGGAACTGATGTCGGCTTGCGTTTCAAGAGTACCCGCGGACGTGGTGGTGTAGTAGAAAACATCCATATCAACAACATCAACATGATTAACATCCCGAACGAAGGATTGATTTTCGACTTGTTCTATGGCGGAAATGCTCCGGGTGAAGGCGACGGTTACAACAACCCGACAGAACAAAAGATTCCTGCCGTAACAGAAGAAACTCCTGCTTTCCGCGACATTTTCATCAAGAACGTTACAGCAAAGAACGTAGGACGTGCTATCTTGTTCAACGGTTTGCCGGAAATGCCTATCAAGAATATCCACATCGAAAACGTAACCATGTCGGATGCTAAAGACGGCGTAATACTGAACCGTGCAGATGGTGCTACACTGAAAAACGTGAAAGTCATTACTACTAAAGGTGGAAACAATCTGAAAATGCAGAATGTAACAAACGTTACTGTAGGCGACAAACAATATAAAAAGGTAGGAAACCAGGCAGAATCGTATAAATTCTAACCCGAATCCTTCCGTTATCAGAAATAAGAACGACGAAGGGTCTGTAAACATCCGGTTCAAGTCACGCAAGCTTGGTTCTCATGTTTACAGATCCTTTCTTCCTTTTCGGAACTTCCGATTATAAAATCATATACTACTCCGACAAGTTCTCTGATATCCAGAGCTTATCGGATACCGATAAAATACTGAATATATTATGAAAACATTCTCTGCAATCTGTCTGGCACTGCTGGCAGGAGGACTGAGTGCATCGGCACAAGGTCAGGAAAAGAAAATAGAAGTCATCGTTGAAAATCCGTGGAACGCTGAAAAGGTGGACGAGCCTGTCGTTATCGATCTCAGTTCCCTTGGAGCAGGATTTACTGTCAAATCGGCTACTGTTTTCGACGGGACAAACGAAATTTCCTCACAGCTCGACGATATGAACGGTGACACCCGTGCCGACGAACTGGCTTTTGTCATCAACCTGCCGGCTTCGGGCAAGAAGACACTCAACGTCACACTATCCAGTCTAAAAAGCGACAAAACATATCCGGCACGTGTGTATGCCGAAATGTTGTTCCGTACTTCCAAGAAAAACAAATATGCCAAAGGATATGCCATCTATGCCGACGGTGCTTCGGACACTTACAACGTACAGCATCACCACGGAGCGGCTTTCGAAAGTGAGCTGGTAGCATACCGCATTTATTTCAATGAGAAACAGACTACCGACCTGTACGGTAAGTTCCACAAAGGTCTGGAGCTGGAAGAAAGTCAGTTCTACCCTACCGACGAACAGTTGAAGCGCGGCTTCGGCGATGATGTCATCAAGGTAAACAGCAGCTGCGGAGCCGGAACACTGAGAGGATGGGACGGTACACAGTCTACACTTATCAAACCGGTTGCCGTACGCGGACAGCGTATCCTGGCTTCAGGACCGGTACGTACCATTGTCGATGCAGAGGTAAAGGGCTGGCAGTATCAGAACAAGGAACTGAACATGATAAACCGCTATACACTGTATGCCGGACACCGCGATGCACAGGTAGATGTGCTGTTCGATGCTCCGCTGGATAAGGAAGTATTCTGTACCGGTGTGCAGAACATTACAGGACACGCCGACATGTTTTCCGACCATAACGGACTGGTTGCAAGCTGGGGTACAGACTGGCCGGTAAACGATACAGTGAAATATAAAAAAGAAACCGTAGGACTGGCTACTTATATTCCCAAGAAGTATGTGGTAAAAGAAACATCCGACAAGGAAAACTTCCTTTATACCATCAGCGCTCCCGGAAAAAGTTCGTTCCGCTACTATACATCATTCACCTCGTGCAAGGAAACCTTCGGTTATCCCGACAAGGAAAAATGGTTTGCCTACGTACAGGAATGGAAAAAGGCGTTGGAACAGCCGGTCAAAATTACAGTCGTCAAGAAATAGTCACAACATAAACACCACATCGGGACACAGAAGTTAAAAAAGACAAAGCGAATGGAGGTTTCAGGCACTCCGGACGTATTTTATAAAAGTCAGACGATGTGAATAACACACAAATGCGAACAAAATAATTTATTAACTAAATAACCATAATCCATGAAATCAATCGTATTCTCAATCTTACTGGGAAGCTGCCTCGTACCCTCGGTACAGGCACAAAACTATGTATCGAAGGTATGGGTTGCCGACCAGGGTGACGGAACATACAAGAATCCGGTACTATATGCCGATTACTCCGATCCCGATGTTTGCCGTGTAGGCGATGACTTCTACATGACCTCATCCAGCTTCGGATGTCTGCCGGCTTTGCAGATTCTCCACTCCAAAGATCTGGTAAACTGGAGTATCGTGAGCGCAGCCGTTCCGGCTTCACTTCCACCTCATACAGATGTGACGCCTCAGCATGGCAACCGTGTATGGGCTCCGTGTATCCGTCATCACAACGGTGAATTCTATATATTCTGGGGAGATCCTGATCAGGGTATCTTCATGACAAAGGCTAAAGATGTAAAAGGTCCGTGGTGCGAACCGGTACTGGTAAAGGCTGCCAAAGGTATCATTGATACTACTCCGCTGTGGGACGAAGACGGACGGGTATATCTGGCACACGCATATGCCGGAAGCCGTGCCGGACTGAAGAGTGTGATTGCCGTATGCGAACTGAGTGCTGATGCTACCCGTACCATCAGTCCGTCACGTATCGTTTTCGACGGTCATGAGGCACATGAAACTTGCGAAGGACCGAAGTTCTACAAGCGCAACGGATATTATTATATCTTCCATCCGGCTGGTGGTGTTCCTACAGGCTGGCAGGTCGTACTGCGTTCGAAAAACGTATACGGACCGTATGAATGGAAAACCGTGCTGGCACAAGGCAACAGCCCTGTCAACGGACCTCATCAGGGAGGCTGGGTAGATACCCCAAGCGGAGAAGACTGGTTCCTGCACTTCCAGGATGTGGGTGCAGCCGGACGTCTGGTTCACCTGCAACCGGTAAAATGGGTAAACGACTGGCCTGTAATTGGTGAAGACAAGGATGGCGACGGTTGTGGCGAACCTGTACTGACTTACAAAAAACCGAACGTAGGAAAGACATATCCTATCTGTACCCCGCAGGAAAGCGATGAGTTCAATACAAACGAACTGGGCCTGCAATGGCAATGGAATGCCAATATCAACGACAAATGGTACTTTGCCGATCAGGAGCATGGAGTATTGCGCCTCTATTCTTATCCGGTTCCCGAAAACTACAAGAGCCTGTGGGATGTGCCCAACATGCTGCTGCAAAAAATCCCTGCTCCAAGCTTCAGCGCTACCATGAAGATGAAGTTCTCTCCTATCGCCAAGTACAAAGGCGAACGTACAGGACTGGTAGTTATGGGTATGGACTATGCAGGTATCGTGCTCGAAAATACCGAAAACGGACTGGTCCTCTCTCAGGTAGAATGCAAGAAAGCCGATCGTGGCGGTCAGGAAACCGTAAACGAAACCCTTCCGCTGAAAGGTAATGAAATTTACCTGCGTGCCGAAATCACTACTACGGGTGAAAAGATCGGCAAGAGCGAAGGCGGACACGACCTGGTGGTAAAATGTCAGTTGAGCTACAGCACCAACGGAAAGAAATTCCACAAGTTCGGAAAAGAATTCCAGGTGAAAGAAGGCAAATGGATTGGTGCCAAAGTAGGTACATTCTGCACACGTCCGGCCATCAAGACCAACGACGGCGGCTGGGTAGATGTTGACTGGTTCAGAATCGACAAGTAAAAACGTACAAAAAAATAAAAAACTTGCCCACGTTTATCACAAAACATGGGCAAGTTTTTTTATATATATCAGCATAAAAAAAGCCCGGAAATCTCACGACTTCCGGACCCCAAATATGCTAAAATACAAAATATTCTATCTTATGATTCTCTTACTTCCCATCCCAAAGCACTAGCTCCCAGTACGGCAGCATCAGCATCTTTCAACTGAGAAAGAAGCAATTTTGTTTTTCCTTTATAGATATTCAATACATTTTCTTCCAATGCTTTCTGGATAGGCTTCATGATATAGTCACCCGATTTAGCCAGACCACCGAAGAGAATGATTGCTTCAGGGCTAGAAAATGCAACGAAGTTAGCCAATGCAGTACCCAAAACTTTACCGGTAAATTCGAAAATTTCCAAAGCCAGCTTATCGCCTTTTACAGCTGCATCGTAAACATCTTTCGACTGGATTTCTTCTGACGGGATGTTTCTCAACAAGCTTGGTTCAGAACGTGCAACGAGGAATTCGCGAGCTGTACGTGCCACACCTGTAGCCGAGCAGTAAGTTTCCAGACAGCCTTTACGTCCGCATCCGCACTGACGTCCTGCCGGATCAACAACAACATGGCCAAGTTCACCAGCAAAACCATCGTGACCGTAAACCAGCTGACCGTTGATAACGATACCGCTACCTACACCAGTACCCAATGTAATCATGATGAAATCTTTCAGACCGCGTGCTGCACCGTATGTCATTTCACCGATAGCTGCCGCATTTGCATCGTTTGTAAGTGCTGTAGGAATACCCAGACGTTCTTCGAACATAGCAGCCAAAGGAATAACTCCCTTCCATGGCAAGTTCGGAGCAAATTCGATTGTTCCACTATAATAGTTACCGTTAGGAGCACCTACTCCCATACCTTTAATCTTTTCTGCACCGCCAAACTGCTGGAGCAACGGAAGAAGCTTCTTGCATACAGCGTCTACATATTCGTTTACTTCAGCGTACTGCTGTGTTTTTACAGAATCGGAAGCCAATACATTACCACGAGAATCTACTACTCCGAAAACAGTATTAGTACCACCGATGTCCATTCCCACCACGTAGGGTTTTTCCATATTTATTGTCATGACATTAAATTGTTAAAGGTTAGTTATATGTGGCAAATGTACGCAATCGGAGAAAACCGAACAAATTTTTTTATAAGTTTATTCAACCCTCGTGTAACTTTTTATATCTTAGCCGCGTCTAACGACACGTAATCTGACACAAATCAATCTTAATCATGATACGCTTACAAGGCATCAACAAGACATATCACAACGGAGCACCGCTACACGTGCTGAAAGGCATAGATCTCCGCATCGAGAAAGGTGAATTCGTTTCTATTATGGGGGCCTCCGGATCGGGAAAGTCTACCTTACTAAATATATTAGGAATTCTCGACAACTACGATTCGGGCGAGTATTACCTGAACGATGTGTTAATAAAAAATCTGAACGAAACCCGTGCGGCGGAATACCGGAACCGCATGATCGGATTCATCTTTCAGTCGTTCAACCTGATTTCGTTTAAGAACGCCATGGAAAATGTGGCACTGCCGCTGTTTTATCAGGGAGTGGGCAGAAAGAAACGAAATGAACTGGCTATGGAGTATCTCGACAAGCTGGGACTGAAGGAATGGGCACACCACCTGCCCAACGAGCTTTCGGGCGGACAGAAGCAGCGTGTGGCCATAGCCCGGGCACTGATATCGAAACCTCAGATTATCCTTGCCGACGAACCTACGGGTGCACTCGACAGCAAGACGTCGGTGGAGGTAATGAACATCCTGAAGGAGCTGCACGACAAGGAAGGACTGACCATCGTGGTTGTGACGCACGAAAGCGGAGTAGCCAACCAGACCAACAAAATCATCCACATCAAAGACGGAGTGATAGAGCGGATAGAAGACAACATCGACCACAATGCATCTCCTTTCGGCAAGAACGGATTTATGAAATAAACGCACACAGAACCAGCCATGACCGACTTGATACAGGAAATATACGGAACCATCATGCGCAACAAGCTGCGCACCATATTGACGGGATTTTCCGTAGCATGGGGAATTTTCATGCTGATTGTATTGCTGGGGGCAGGAAACGGACTTATCCATGCTTTCGAGGGACAATCGCAGAACATGAAAATGAACTCTATCAAAATTTATCCGGGATATACATCGAAACCGTTCAACGGACTGAAAGAAGGCCGAAGACTCTCGCTGAACGAAAGCGATCTTCAGCTTACCGCAGAGGCTTTTCCCGATAAAGTCATCACCACCGGAGCCAGCATCAGCAAGAGCGACGCCATCCTCACCTTCGGCAAGGAACACGTTTCCATTTCGCTGGAGGGCGTCTTTCCCAACTATACGGAACTGGAAGCTGTAAAACTGAAACAGGGACGTTTCATCAACGACCGCGACATGAAGGAACGCCGGAAGATGATCGTACTGCACGAAAAGACTGTCAAGATGCTGTTTCCACGTACCCAGGCGATAGGAAAGTATATCGATGTACAAGGAGTGGCCTATCAGGTAATAGGTATCTACACCGACCAGAACAGTTTCTCGCCCTCGGCACTTGTTCCCTTCACGACACTTCAGCTTGTATACGGCAAGGGCGACAGTATAGACAACCTGACATTCACTACGCAAGGGCTGACAGACGAAGTCACCAATGAGAAATTCGAGCAGAGCTACCGCCGTGCCATGGGGCTCCACAAAAACTTCGATCCTACCGACCAGAGTGCCATCTGGATGTGGAACCGCTTCACTCAATATCTCCAGCAAGAATCGGCAGCCCGTATGCTGCACATAGCTATCTGGGTAATCGGTATATTCACCCTGCTGAGCGGCATCGTAGGGGTAAGCAATATCATGCTTATCACCGTACGCGAACGTACCCACGAGTTCGGCATCCGGAAAGCTCTGGGAGCCAAACCGATGTCTATCCTGTGGCTCATTATCTCGGAGAGTGTGGCCATCACTACTTTTTTCGGCTATATCGGCATGGTGGCAGGCATTGCCGTCACAGAATATATGAATCAGATAGCAGGCAGACAGACCGTCGATGCGGGTGTGTTCAGCGTAACGGTTTTCGAAAACCCGACAGTAGACCTCAGCATAGCTGTTCAGGCCACACTCACACTGATAATTGCCGGTACGCTTGCCGGACTCTTTCCGGCACGTAAGGCAGCCCGTATCCGTCCTATTGAAGCATTAAGAGCAGACTGACATGAGAAGAGTAGATTTTGACACCTGGGAGGAAATCCTCCTTACCATTACACGTAACAAGACACGAAGCGTGCTTACTGCCTTCGGTATCTTTTGGGGAATATTCATGCTGGTTGCCCTCATGGGCGGAGCTCAGGGTATGCAGGACATGCTTTCACGCCAGTTTCAGGGATTCGCCACCAATTCCGGCTTTATGGCGACAAACAAGACTTCGAAAGCCTACAAGGGTTTTCAGCAGGGAAGGTGGTGGAACATGGAAAATCAGGATGTGGAACGCATACGCAACTCTGTGCCAGGCATCGATGTGGTGACTGCCACCATCGCACAATGGGGAGTAAATATCGTACGCGAGGAATACACGCTATCGGGAACCCTGAAAGGACTTTATCCGGAATACAACAAGATAGAAGAACCGATTATCCGTATGGGACGTTCGCTGAACGAAACCGACATACGCGACCGCCGGAAGGTGTGCGTCATCGGGAAGCGTATCTACGAAACGCTCTTTCCCAAGAAAGACAATCCGTGCGGACAATTCATCGAGATAAATGGCATCTATTACCGTGTAGTAGGCGTAAACGAGGCTACAGGCAACATGTCGGTCAACGGACAGTCGGAAACCTCGGTGGTTATCCCGTTCACCACCATGCAGCAGAACTATAACCGTGGCAAGCAAATCGACATGCTGGGATATACAGCCAAGAAAGGATATTCCATCAGTCAGGTAGAAAAGGATGTGGAACGTACCATCAAGCTGGCACACACCATTCATCCCGACGACGAACAGGCTGTCATCCGTGTAAATGCAGAAGCAATGTTCAGCATGATGGACAACCTGTTTACGGGCATCCGAATGCTGGGATGGCTCGTAGGACTGGGTACACTGCTTGCCGGAGCCATCGGAGTCAGCAATATCATGATGATAACCGTCAAGGAACGGACAACTGAAATCGGTATCCGCCGCGCCATCGGTGCACGTCCCGACGACATTCTGCAACAGATTCTGCTGGAGAGTATGGTACTTACTACGCTGGCCGGTATGGCGGGCATATCGTTTGCCGTCTTCCTGCTCAACATTGTAGAAACGGCCACTTCGGAACCGGGACTTCCGGCACATTTCCTTATCAGTTTCTGGCAGGCTGTCGGAGCTTGCATCCTGCTCGTTGTTCTGGGACTGCTTGCAGGACTGATTCCTGCTTACCGCGCCATGGCTATCAAACCGATAGAGGCGATACGCGACGAATAAACGCTTACCTGCTGTTAGTAACAAAGAAATAAAAACATAAACCAATTTATATGAAGAAGTATATCAAAATAGGCATATTGGTGCTCATCGCACTGATATTTATAGGAACATTCGTTTTCCTGTATCAGAAGTCACAGCCTAAAGACACGAAGTACGACATTCAGAAAGTAGAAACCACCAATCTGGTACAGACTACCGTAGCAACGGGAAAGATTGAACCGCGCGACGAGGTACAGATCAAGCCGCAGATTTCGGGTATCATTGCCGAAGTATACAAAGAAGCGGGCGAGAAAGTAAAGAAAGGTGAAGTCATAGCCAAAGTAAAGGTTATCCCCGAACTGGGACAACTGAACTCTGCCGAAAGCCGTGTCCGCCTGGCAGAAATGAACGGACGTCAGGCAGAAACCGACCTGACACGTATGGAAAAGCTTTACAACGATAAGCTGGTAAGCAACGAGGAATACGAAAAGACACTGCTGGCTGCCCGTCAGGCACGTGAAGAGATTCAGGCAGCCAAAGATAATCTGGAGATTGTAAAAGAAGGTATCACCAAAAACAGTGCTTCGTTCAGCAGCACTCTTATCCGTTCTACCATCGACGGTCTGATACTGGACGTACCTATCAAGGTGGGAAACTCGGTTATCATGAGTAACACATTCAATGACGGTACGACCATCGCCACCGTAGCCGATATGAGCGACCTGATTTTCCGTGGCAACGTAGACGAAACGGAAGTAGGACATATCCGTGAGGGAATCCCCGTAAAAATCACTCTGGGAGCCTTACAGAGCATGAAATTCGATGCCATACTGGAATATATCTCGCCCAAGAGCGTAGAAAACAACGGAGCCAACCAGTTTGAAATCAAAGCAGCCATTACCGTTCCCGACAGTGTCACCATCCGTTCGGGCTACAGTGCCAATGCCGAAATGGAGCTTCAGCGTGCAGATAATGTGTTGGCTGTACCGGAAAGCACACTGGAATTTTCGGGAGATTCTGCCTTTGTCTACGTACTGACCGACAGTGTTCCGCAACAGAAGTTCGTACGCCGTGCTGTCAAGACCGGTATCAGCGACGGAATCAAAATGGAAATCAAACAAGGTGTCAGTGCCGGCGAACTTGTCCGCGGACTGAAACACGAAGACTAATCTTTATGCAATCATGAAACTGAAACAATTATTTATCATAGCTTCCGTTGTCACAATGCCGGCTTATGCCCAGCAAAAATGGGACTTGAAGCAATGTATCGACCATGCCATTGCAAACAATCTGACCATCAAGCTACAGGAAGCCCAGCGCGAACAGAGTAAAGTAGAGTTGAGCACAGCCAAAAACAGCTTCCTGCCCGACTTGAACGGAAGCGCATCGCACTCATTCAATTTCGGCCGGAGTCTTCAGGCAGACAATACCTATCAGAGCCTCAACACCCAAAATACGGGACTGAACCTGAGTACCAGCATTCCACTGTTCAGCGGACTTCAGAAAATAAACAACGTAGCACTCTCGAAACTGAATCTGCAAGCGGCTATGGAAGACCTGAACAAAGCCAAAGAAGATATCAGCATACAGGTAGCTTCGGCCTACCTGCAAGTGCTTTTCAATGAAGAACTGGTGAAAGTAGCCAACGAACAGCTTGCGCTGAGCAAGGAAATGCTGGAGCAGAAAACAGCTTTCTACAAAAACGGAAAGGCTTCGCAAGCCGAGTGGTATGAAGCCAAGGCTCGTGTGGCACAAGACGAACTATCAGCCGTACAGGCGGAAAACAACCGGCGTCTTTCGCTGCTCGACCTGAGCCAGCTGCTGGAGCTTCCCTCTCCCGATGACTTCGCTATCGTATCACCGGCTACCGACTCCATTGCCGGCCTCAAGATACAGACATCACCGGCCGAGGTATATGCCGAAGCGGTTCTGACCAAACCTTCCGTCAAGGCAGCACAGTACCGGCTGGAGGGAGCAGAAAAGAGCATCCGCATGGCTAAGGGAGCCTATTATCCGCAACTCAGCTTCGGAGCAGGTATCAGTACCAATTTCTATAATGTCTCGGGCATGGAGAACGGTAATTTCGGTTCACAGTTGCGCGACAACTTCAGCCAGTATATCGGTTTCTCGCTCAGCGTTCCTATCTTCAACCGTTTTGAAACCCGTAACCGCGTACGCAGTGCCCGTATCCAGCAACATACATACTACTGGCAACTGGAGGAAAGTAAAAAGAACCTCTACAAAGAAATACAGCAGGCATACTACAATGCCGTAAACGCCGAAACCCAATATCACAGCAGCCTTACTGCCGACGAAGCGGCACAGGCTTCCTTCCTGCTGATGAAAGAGAAGTACACCAACGGCAAGGCAAACGCTACGGAGTACAACGAATCGCGTACGGCCTGGATGAAAGCCGTTTCCGACCGTCTTCAGGCCAAATACGACTACCTGTTCCGCACCAAGATACTCGATTTCTACCGGGGTATTCCACTTACGCTGTAATACAACCCGAAACGATATACGTCTATATAAAAAGAGAGCCGCAGGCGATACTCCACGTACGACCTGCGGCATTTTTGTTGTGTATATTTCGGAAACTCGATATCGTGCCTACTATTTATCGATGCTTTTTATGATAGTTGATGCAATTTTCGATGAACTTTTGCGGCTAGCCTTGCTCAGTTTGTCAGCTTTTTCCAGATTCATGCAAGTAAAGTAATTGTTACCTTTCGTCACTTCTTTCTGGTTTTTGTCGTAAAGCGAGTAGCTCACAAAGTGGAACAATGTACGCAAAGGTTTTTCCTGCCACTTCAAATAATGCTGGTTCAGGAACAATACATAATCGGCATGCGCTTCGTCCAGCAGCTGCTTGTAATTCTGGCTGTCTATCTGGCTCACATTAGCATAACTCTCTTCGTTTTCTCCACTCACCTGTATGTCACCCAACAACTTCTCCGCATCAGCAAATTTCTCTGAAGAGATAAATGCAAATTCCTTATTCTTGTTTGCATGGATGATATTGTCCGTAATAATCCGGTTGTAAGTATCGCCGATACTGTCTTCCGGAATACCCGTTTCTTCAGTAATCATGCTTTCAGGAAAGTAGTTCGAGCTGACATTGTCGAGTCCTACTACCAGCACCTTAACCGTAGCACTGCTTTCTTTACCGACAGCCTCTTTACCGGCCTCTTCAGCCTGTACGGTTGCAACGGAAGCCATAGCAAACAATCCTAAAATAATGCTTTTCACAAATGTTGTTTTCATTGTTTTTCTGCTTTTAGTTTGACGATACAAAAATAGGGATGTCATGTTACATCCCTATTTCCTGTGTGTGATAATATTATTTAGAATCGGTTACAATCGGAGCAATCCATGCTTCCGCCATTACTTTCCTGCCACCAGAGCAGCAGCTTCCAAAGGTTGGTCGGTCGTGATATAATCTACATTCAGGTCTATCATCTTTTTCATATCTTTCTCATTGTTCACAGTCCAGACATTAACCTTCATGCCCAGTTCGTGAGCCTCTTTCACCCATTCCGGATGTTTTTCGAATGCTTTATAATGATAGTCTATGCCATTAGCACCCTTTGCCTTTACGTCCTTGGGAGCGATGTCACTCTTCAGGTAAGCGATTTCCGATTTGGGAGTAAGACGAGCAAGCTGCTCACAGATATTCATGCTGAATGAGATATATTCCACCTGCTTTTCCAATCCGTATTCCTTTACCATTTTTACAGTAGTTTCTGCAATCTGGTCTTCCTGTGCCTTTGTTTTATGAGGCTTGATTTCCAGAATCAGCTGTACATCCGGCAATTTCTTTCCGGCTTCCAGATAATCGGCAAGCGTAGGAAGTTTCTCACCGTTCTTCAGTTTCAGGTCCTTCAGCTTATCGTAAGCCGTTTCACCGATAACCAGTCCGTCTATCGCATCATCGTGGTTTACTACTACCACTCCGTCGGCTGTGAGCTGTACGTCAAATTCAGAACCATATACTTTAGCTTCGGCAGCTTTTTTCAATCCTGCAATAGAATTCTGTGCCGAACCTTCTGCTTTCCAGAATCCGCGGTGAGCGATCACCTGTGTCTGAGCCTGACCTGCCAGTGTAAAGAGTGCACAGGCACAAGCCATCAGTAAATTTCTTGTTTTCATAATCATCGTTATTTATTTTCAGTTTGTTTATCAGAACGCATATCTCAACCCGATCTGAACCTGATAAGGAGTACCGTTCAGACTAGACACACCGGTATTTGCATTGACATTGTATACATACTCTTTTTTCTCCTTATCGAAGCTCTTGATAGTATAAATCTTCTGAGCTCCCAAGTTATGTCCTGCACCCCAATCCTTGTTCAGCATATTCAGTACGTTGAATATATCGACCGAGAGTTCCAGACTGTGTTTCTTGTAGAACTGGAATTTCTTAGCCAGACGCAAGTCGAGTGTACCGTAGAATCCGTTTACTCCACCGTTACGTTCGGCTACCTTTCCGAAACTCTTGCGAATATAATCTTTTGTACTTTCCTCTACATCCGGATTAGAAAGAATATTGTTAATACCGTCTTTCAGATACTGCGGAGTATTCGGATCGTTCGGATCGTAAATATAAGCCAAATCATTTGAATCGACAAAGTCACCGTTCACATTTCCACCTACGATGAGTGAATAGCGTGTACCGCCGATACCTGAGAAGCGTGCACCCACACTGATTCCCCAGAAAGTAGGAGCTGTACCATATACTACCACTTTATGACGGAACTGATTGCTTGAATAGCTCATCTGGCTCAAATCACGCGGATCGTCTACAACCATCTGAGAAAGTGTAGCCGAGTTTGCCACGTTACCGTTGTAAGAAGTATTGTCTTTTGTATCGTTCCATGTATAGCTGAATGAAAGTTCTCCATCCTTGAAATAACGCCATGTACCGTCGATAACGAAAGCAAACTGATTAACCTTACCTTCACTTACCATTTCGAGCACACGTCCTACCTTGTCGCTCTTTCTGCTCTCTTTCCAGTCGGCTACCCCCTTATCGTCGATCGTATTGGCAGGGACATACACTCCACGGTTTCCTTCGGAAGCGATACGGAAGTACGGTTCATCCACCATGTTACGGTCTACATACATATAGTTGTTGCGTCCCAGTGTCATATATCCGGCTACACTCATTTTCAGGCGGTCGCTGAAGAAATGTGTATACGAGAGGTTAGCCTTATAGATAACCGGCACCTTACAGTCAGCACCATTCATGTTAATGGTAGAAAGTTTTTCCACATTCGGGTTATTGAAAAGTTCGGCTCCCGGTGCTGTAGACGGATCCTTGCGGTACGAAGGGAAATCCGGACGGATGAGGTTCAGCATTTCCTGATAGTTGGAAGCTGTTTTGTCAAGTGTAATATCCAGCGAAGCAGTACGTGTACCGTCGAACACCATGTTGTTGATCATGGCATAGTTGTTGATATCGGAAGCAAAGATACCAGCACCGGCACGGATGATATCTTTATGTTTGTCATTGATATCCCAGGTAAACTGCAAACGCGGCTGAACCTGGAAAGTAGACAAGCCATTGTCTGTTCTCAATCCCAATTCATCGTATACAGTCTGATTGAACGTACCCTTGTTGAAATAAGTAGCATTATCCAGACGCAAGCCGGCAATCAGTTCAAATCCCGGGAAAAGCTTAGTCTGCAACTGTGCATAAGCACCGGCATTCAGAATGTTTTGTTTCACACGGTCGTCGGGAGTAAGATACAGTTCACGAACGTAACGGTACGGTTCCAGATTGTCGAAAGCGTCCAGTCCGTTGAAGTAGAAACGTCCGTTCGTTTCACTACCATAGCGTGAGTTCATGTGTGTATACATCATGTCTACTCCAAACGTATAATTGATTTTGTTTGTATTGTAGTAGAAATTATCGACAAGCTGAAGCACATGATTGTAGAAGTTTTCAGGGCAATAACGCTGTCCTCCCAACTGAATGCTGGTAGTAGCCGTCTTACCGTCAATCTGAGATTCTACATTGCTGACAATAGCTCGGGGAATATTGGAAGAAGGCAACTCATCGCCCGGCATAGATTCTTCCAGCGTATAAAGGTGCTGCAACTTCAGTTCATTGGTTCCTTTCGGACCTACTACCGAACGCAAGGTAGCCATGGCACTGTTGTTCAGCGAATGTACATTACCATAAGTTTCGTACAGACAGATAGAGGTATTGTCCCCCAATCCCAGATTATTCATATCGTTTACAAAGTTATCTGTAAACGTCAAAAGATTGGTAGCATTGATCTGCCAGTCTAAACGGGCAAATACGGCATCAGTGCTTTGCTTCTTATCGAAAGCACCAAACTGAGGATTGGATGATACTCCATATTTATCGCGTGCAATTTGTAAGAAACGGTCGCGTACGTCTGTGGTCAGACTATAACGTTTTTCATCGGCAGCACTCTGGATATCGGCAATATACAGCGGACGAGAGTCTGCCTGATGATCCCATGCAATGAAGAAGTGAGCACGGTCTTTTACCAGCGCACCTCCCAGTGAAGCACCAAACTGATAAGTAGAGAAGTCATTGTCGCGCTTGTTTCCGCGGATATCATACGGGCTGGACAACCAGTTGGCACGAGCAAAAGTAAACGCGCTACCGGTCAGCGTATTGGTACCCGACTTGGTAACTGTACTCACCGTACCACCTCCGGCACGTCCGTTGGTCACATCGTACTGATTGGTTACCACCTTAAACTCACGGATAGCCTCCATAGAAATAGCATACGGCACACCGTTTCGGCTTGTCGTACTACCTCCCGAAGTCGGATTCTTTGCCGTCATACCGTCGATGGTATAGTTGGTAGACGATGCAAGCTGTCCTGACAGGCTGGAGCCGGTACTAAGTGGAGAAAGATCTACCAGCGAAGTAAAGTTACGTCCGTTTACAGGAAGCTTTGCCAGGTCGCGTTCCGTAACGGAAGTAGCAGCTCCGGTAGTGGCAATAGTATTCTTCAATGAATTTGCAACTACTTCTACCGCCTCCATCACTACACTCTCTTCTTTCAACTGAAAATCCAGTCGGAGCAAATCTCCCTGATTCAGTGTATATCCAGTTTTCTTCTGATCGCCATAGCCTACGTAAGTTACCGTTATACTGTATGGTCCACCCAGCGGTAACTGCTTGATGGTATATTCACCATTCTCATTTGTAATAGAACCGGTATTAAATCCGGTTGATTCATTCTTTACCTGAATAGCAGCTCCGATAACCCCCATTCCGGTTTCATCGGTTACAATACCCGAAATGACAGCCCGGTTGTCCTGAGCCATCACTTGTCCTGCCGAAAGCAGCAAGACCATAAAAAACAATAAGAACTGTTTAAATTTTGTTGTCATCATATTCTTTAGTTAAGTGTTTCTAAATTGACGCAACAAAAGTAAAAGCCGGGTATTACACCCACATAAACGCGATGTAAAGAAACCGTGTGATTCGTGTGAAGAAACTATTACAGATCTTTTCTCACGACCTGTATACCTATGAGTACATAAAAAAGAACGTTCCGCCAAGCCTTATAAGCCTGACGGAACATTTTCCTTATCTTCTCTTATGAACTTTGTCCAGAAACATTCCGGACAAAGCCATGCAAGTAATATCCCAAAAGATTATTTTTTCATTGATTTAATCTTAGAAATACCTTCCAGAGAAACCTTCAAAGAATAAGCAGATTTCTTATCCATATATTCCTTCATCTTAGAAGCATATTCACTCATACTAAACTTACCTGCATTCTTAAGCAGTACTTTAGAAGAGCTTGATGGCAAATATTTATCAATTTCTTCAACCGGTGAATAATTAGACTCAACTACATCAATAGCAGAAATGCCAAACTTATAGTTTTCCTGAGCTTCATCTGTAGCCATGCAAAGTACTTCATAAGAGCCTTGTCCATTCATCATCCACAATGACTGCTTATTGTATGAACAATAATCTGCAACCTGGCTAAACATAAACATATAGAAGGTTTCTTCGCTTTCACCAGGATACATTGAATCAAACATTGCTTTTAGTTCACTCAATTCCCCTTTAGCAAACGGATATGTAGCGGTATATATTCCGTTAGTTTCAATATTGTTAAACAGAATCGGATATCCTGCTATAGAAGGTTCTCCAAGATGTTCAGCCAATTTATCACCATCGAATGCCAGTGAAGTAAGATCCATCGTCAAATCAGTAATAACCTGACCACGTTCAACAGTGAATCGCTCAACAACTAACCCTGTAGTTGCTGTATTACCAGCACGTCCGATAGCAGCAATAGCATATTCCTTACCTACTTCCAATTTAGAAGTAACTGATACATTTTCCAATGGACCAGCGTAAATTTGAGCTCCATCCCCCATCAAAGCACTTTCAATTTCAGCATCGCTTGCACTACCTTCAAAAATATTCATTGCATATGCATCGAAAGTTGTAACATTTACATTGAAAGTAACAGATGTAGCAACTTTACTTATCATTTCAATACTAAGCTTATTGTCTACCGGACCAGCAGGAAGTGTAGCAGCGTTAACCTTTGATATAGGGGCAACCAGTTTACCGTTTTCTACTCCGTAGCAATAGATACAATATTCAGTAGACGGTGACAATTTTGTAAATAGATAATCTTCCATCGGACCGCTTACAAGGACTCCTATTGCCATCAATACATCATTTAGAGACATTCCATACTGATCTGCCATTTCCTGATAGTAGCTCATATCAGAATTAAACAAAGCCTCATCGCTTACAAATCCTTCCATTTCTTCAGCCGGACGGATGTTAAGGAAGTATTGAGCTGATTGGTCTTTTGGCTGGATTTCGAACGGAATCCATGTAGAACCGCTTTCTCCAGGAATTGTGATAGTGAACAATTCTTCTGCCTTAGCTCCCTGTGTAACGGTCAATTCGGCAGATGCAGCATTTTTCTCATCATCAGAATAAGTCAATGTTACTTTAGCTGTACGGTCTGCAGTTTCAGTATTTGCAGCAACAGACATGGTAACCTTACCGTCGGCAGCCTGAATGTCTGTAATCCAGTCCTGATCAGAAGTTCCGCTTATTTTCGGGTTTGTACCTGCATTTTTCAGCGTATAAGTAACTTCAGCAGAACCTCCGGCAGCTTCTACCTCAATACTTTCATAACCCAACTGAATGCTGACCTTTGCTCCGGGAGTTTCTGTTCCGGGTTCTTCCGGTGTTGTAGGTTCGTTATCGTCACTACATGCAGCAAACATAAACATACTACCCAATATCATCATAGATATCGGCATCCATTTCATAAACTTTTTCATAAGCAATTTTTAATTAATAACATTTTCTCATTTCATTATAGTCATAGGTAAATCAAGCTTTCCGATACTTCTCGACTTGGTTTCATTCGTTCTGTTTTTAGGACCGGGAACGAATACACCTTTTTCGAGAATATAACGTATGCGTTCAGCCTGATCGGACGTAAACTTATTGGAGTACGAAATAGAGTAATCCATAATATTGTCCGATACGAATACGCTACCGTCGGTGCAACTCTCTCTCTGTATCAGTTCATCCAAATAATCTTTAAAGTTGGAAGTGCCCAAATAGGTAGCTACCAGCTTTTCGTAAGCAGATCTGTCGTAGGTAGGAGTATCATCGCAGTAATCAGTATCACGGCATCCCCAAAGAGATTCAGAAAAGACATGACGCAATCCCAGATAATGTCCCAGTTCGTGCGCTATGGTCATAGCTACACATCCATCGTCACCATCAGGTGTTTCAGGTGTCAGCGATACCATGTTGTATACATAGTCACTATTCACTGATATGCACTGCGGACGATTCAGGTTTTCCTGAGAGAGCGCTCCTCCTGTCCAGATTTCACAACCTTCCAAATAATCTGGAGCCAGCAGGAAGGGGAACTGTGCAATACCGGCAATGGCACTATTACTGAATTTATACAACATAATATTCATATACTCATCCGGATTCCATATCAGGTCGAGATACTTATCATCAGAACTAGACATGAACTTTTCACAATCAATAGGAATAGAAGCCCAAGGTATACGGTCCACTCCCGGTTCTTCCATCAGATTACCATCCGGATCGACTGTTGCCATGACAAATTCCAGTTTCAGATCCTGACTGCACTCGCTATACAGTTTATTCACCTCATCGAGCACTGTCTGCAAGTGTCCTTCACGAACATACTGTGTAGGCATGTTCCGGTTGGAATACAATACATGAAACACCACGGGAATCTTATAAGTTCCTCCTGCAACAAACTCCTGTCCTTTCTGAAGCACAGTTACCTCACTGGTATGAGATCCGTCCGTAGCAGAATAAGTAAAACTGAGTGTAGCCTGACGAGAATTTTGCGACAAGTTCTCCTCGACTTCCAAATTGAGTGTCTGATTGCCTGTCAATGCATCTCCGGCAGTCACCTTGCACCAATACTGGTCGCTTGTCACTTCCCAGTCAACATTACTTTTTACCGTAAGTGTCAGCTTACCTCCCTCGGAGGAGATTTCCTCTCCCCCCGATGGAGTTATTTCCAGAAACGGTTCCTGTACAGTCGGTTCATCATTGCTGTCACTACAGGAAGCCATTGCACAGAGAACAAACAACAAGAGCTGTATTTTAAAAAACAGATATCGCATACAGCTTATTATTTGTACTCAAATCCAACCTTATCATTAAGCGGACACATCACTACATTGTCTACAGCAAACACGCCACCTTCCGGAGCTGTAACCATGATAACCACACGGCAGTTATCCATCTTTTCGGATGACAGTGTAAAACTGCATGAATAGTTTTCAGTGGAACCTGCCGGAAGTGAATCACCCAGCTTATCACCGAAAGCAAGTGATGCGCTTGACTGACGCAATACATTATTGTGTGTATAAAAATCACCTTCTAGGCCGAGATAGTTTTCCTGAGTATTATCATAAATGCCATCTTCAAGCAACCAGGCAGCCACACGGTAACTGCCACCTTCGGCTATCTTTATCTTAGCTTCAACCTCTACCTTATTGGAAGCCTTATCAGCACGTACCACAGCCGCAATAGCACTTTTGGCATCCTTTGCTGTATATTCTTCTACTGCCTGTCTGATAAGTCCGGCATTCTGTTCACCCACATTTCCTTCAGAAACATAAGAAATAGTTGTACCCGGTATCAGGTTAACATTTAATGTCGGGAATCCAGATACGCTCAACCAGTTGATAACTTTATTGCTGAAATCATTAGACATTCCATCACCGTTATGAGCAGCCGCGAAGACAGCCAGTCCGTCTGAATAAGTGTCACTGTATGTCTTGATTCCACTCATTACAAGCGGACAATATCCACACCAGGTACCTGTAGCCTGCAATAACAGTACACGTTTCACAAATCCTTCATAACGGTCCGGTTCCGGATCGGCAGGCATAACGAGATTTTCCGATTTGGTAGCACGTACTACAATTTCAGCAGAAGTTTCACCGTTATAGCGAGCTGAGAATTTATATTCACCTTCAGTATCTGTATAGAAGCGAGTTCCTGAAAAAACCTTTCCATCCTGCAAGATTTCTGCAGCAGCAGTTACATCCTGATTACCTTTTGTTACAGTAAATTCTGTTACATCTGCTCCATCCGCTTCAATCAGGAGTGAAGTAGCGTTCAAGACCAGCATTTCTGACTCGGGTTCATCAGAAGAATTACCAGAACATCCATACATTACCAAAACCAGCAAAAATGCCACAACAGAGGACAATGCCTTTCTGCAATTGTCTTTCCAATTAATCCATATACGTTCCATAATCGCAAACCATTTTTATTGTTTCCACAAATATAAATAGATATTTTTATTTTAAACTAATTTTATATAAAAAAAATATTCATCTAAATAAACATTTTTACACCATGCAAGCATAATACTTAGAAATAAATATACAAATAACAGCATTTATAAATCATAATGTAAGCAACAACCACCTCTTCGCACAACTTTAGAACTAGCAAGAAGAAAGTAAACAACAGTTATATTTTACATATTTTAAACACATATTGCATAAAAAGTACAAAATAAGGTATTCATGCTGACACATTGTATTTTCACCTTCCGATCCATAAAAAAAGGCGGAATAATATCTCGCCCAAGATGAAAAAAATTCCCCTCACCATCCGGCTGGAATGGTAAGGGGAATATCCAAAAACTTAGGAATTACAATTCAGTCGAGCACATGTTCGGGCATATTGTGTGTTTGGACCATAAAATAGCAGTCGGCACCGGTTTCAGTATCCGTAGCGTGCATGACAATAGGCGACACTTCCCGAGTGACTGCCCCACCGTTCATATACTCTCTCCAGTCCCATCCCAACAACGACTTTATTACAGCAAACATCTGCTGGTTTGTCAAAGATATATCGTACAGACGAATCTTTTCCCCGTCCGTACCCTTTGCAAACGTCAGTTCCAGGAAAGGAGTTTCACCGTCGACATAAAACTTATAACTGCCACTATCACGTAGCTGCCAGTTTTCGTCGTACAAATAGAAATCTCTGTCCTCATTATTTATCAGAAAAAGTTCATCACCCTGAGCGTAAGGTTCATGTACCGGATTGGCTACCAAAAGATTCAGATAAGCGTCTACTATCTTTATTTCCAGACTAACGGTTTCATGGGTAACATTATCTTTCACCGTAACCATTGTTTTCCCTTTTTGTCTGGGAACTATACGCAGGCTGCCCATCCCGACCGGACTCGACAAATCGACTGTTACCTCCATAATTTCAGGATTCGCCACTTCCACGTCATAATCTCTGTTTCCCCCTCGTACCATGATACTCTTGGTCCCTATCAAAGGACATTCGTAATAATCTTTCTCGAACGAGAGATGGTAAACTTCAGTTGCCGGTTCGTCTGTGTCACTGCTGCACCCGTTCAAACCGAGCAGGCATAACAAGAAAATACATACACTCCATAAAAACGTTGTCTTCATATCCCAATAAATAAAATCAATATATAATAATTTGCCGTTTTTAATATAAGGTAAACTCATCACCAAATATACAATTATGATTATAAAATAATCTTTTTTCCTATAATATTTTGTTTTAAGCATCATTGTTTCAATCTCACACTCAAACAGAGGCAAAAGATATCTCATACAATAATCCCGTTTTTAAACACATTAGCATCAAAAGAATCATTTTCAATTTGTTTTATAGTATATTTGTTTCCTCACATAAAAACATATATATCAATACGCAAAAAGTCTCATGACCATACGAGTTTCTTTACAGAAATTCAAATTCAGACACAGAACTATAAATCAAAGTAATATGAAGACAAAAAAATTATGGGGAATACTGATGTTATTCCTGTGCACACTCAATCTCACCGGCTGCAACAATGAAGATGAAGAAGGCAGACAAATTACAGACTACAAGGAATATCTCCTGACGGTAGCTTCTCAACAGATACCGGATGTCGGCTGGTCTGACGGATTCAATTACCTGACGGATCTATTCCCGAATCTTACAAACTTCTGCCGTTATCTGGCAAGGGAAGCATATCAGGGTATATGGAATGGACGTTCCTCGATGAATCGGGAAATGAAACATCCTATCCTCCATTCGACGTCTTTATCGTCAGAGGAGCACAGACAAAATCCGAAAACACAACGCTTATCACTCCGTATCTGTATCTCGACCTTACGGAATATTATCAAAAACAATACCCACAGGCCGGTGTAAGAACAGTAGTAGTTTCTTACGCTATACCGATGACGTACTAAAATACTGTATTCAAACCCATAGTCATCCATATGATACATCATTCAAAAAAAAATGCTGCAAGCGTATAGTTTTTAAGCCGGTTTACGGTCTAACAAATAGAAACAAGAAATAAAATGGATACGAAAGAACAGCAATTTACGGAAATCATCCGAATGTATGAACGGACTATTTACACCGTCTGCCACATGTTTTCAGACAATACAGACGAGGTAAACGATCTGTACCAGGAAATTCTGGTCAGACTGTGGAAGGGCTTTGATGCCTTTAAAGGAAAAAGTGACATAAAAACCTGGATCTATCGTGTCAGCCTGAACTACTGTATCAACTTCCACAACAAACAGAAGAAAGAACAGGAACGGCTGACTTTAGGTATCGACCTCCACACTAGCAGCAATCTTGAAAAAAATCTGCAAATAAAGCAACTTTATGCACGAATCAACGCATTGGGACTGGTTGACAGAAGCGTTGTCCTGTTGTGGCTCGAAGGCCTGAGTTACGACGAGATTGGCGCTATCCTAGGTATTTCTGTCAAAAACGTTTCATTCAAGTTGGTCCGCATCAAGGAGCTGTTGAAAAAAATGTCTAACATCTAAAAAAAGAATCGTATGGAAATTGATATTGAACAAGAACTTCAGATTCTGAAATCGGAATACAACACACTCAAGAAGGAGCTGAAAAAACAGGATGCCCTGAACGAAAAGTTTTTCAAATCTATCAGAAAGCAGCCTGCACTGGCTGTCAGCAAGGAAATCAAAAGTAGAATGTGGCTCGATATACTGACTATACCTGCGGTTATGATTATCTGTCTGAATACGAATTTTCCGATACTGTTCGGAATACTGGTATCGTTATGGGCACTGGCCGACCTGGGAATCAGCCTGTGGGTCAGCCGGAAACTGGGAATGGACGATCTGCTGAACGACGATGTACGGACGGTGACGGAAAAAATTGCCGGCTATCGCAAGTTCTATGACTGGGCGCTCATCGGAAGCATTATTCCTCTGATCGTGATGCTTACCTATATCTTTATGCATCTGTATGCCCGTGCAGAAAACCTCGCTGCCGTTCAGCTCATCACCGTATCGGGTATTGTTTTCATCATTCTCGCCATTGCAAACACGCTGTTTCAGTATAAAAAGCATGTACAAAGGTGCAAGGAGCTGTTGAAACAATTCGAAGAGTAATACTGAAGCAAGTACGTCACAGTAGTAATATAGAAGAATGCACAAGACTAGCGAGCTGCTGAACAACCAGAAGTAACGTGAGTTCAGAAAGCGATAAATATATTTTACTGATAATTAGAAACATAGCGATAAAATCACTAAATTTATAGTACTCAATTATAACATTTAAGCAATTACCACTATGTTTCAAAGTCTAAAATTACAGAGATTTATTGTATGGTCAATGATTCTTGCAATGAATTTGCATTGCAAGAGGATAAATACATGATTGAAGGATAGAACACTCACGAAATCGTTTTTCCAGCAATTTCATTGCCAACTCATTGTCAGTAATCGTAGTCTATTGTTTCTTTGAAAAGCAACCCGCCATTGAAGTAAACTTTATCAATGACGGGCAGCTTACTATCTTTTGATTATATGTCGCACTCACGTTGCTTATGGTATGGGTTTTAAAACCAGCATCATAGAACTACTTGTCTATACAACTCTTTCTTAGCCACCAAAAGCATCTAACAAAACCGTATATATTCCATAAATACGAGGGACAAGTATGAAAGCGATTACTATTTCATAGATCCATTTTCAAATTCAGAAACAAAAACTTTCCCGTCAACCAATTTTGCTTGAAAACGGCAACTCCCTTTGAGACCCATATCGCTGAAAAATACAGTATACCAATCATCCCCTTCTATCAATATAGATGTTACCTTAGATTTATCTTCTGGACCATCCTGCGCGCCAGTACGAAAAAGCCAAACTGCGTAGCCGCTACCATCATATTCATATTCATATGCCTTACGCAATTCAGTAAGAATCTTTTGGGAAAAATGTTCTACAACATCTTCAAAATTACCAACCTCATCGTTCCAGAAAACGTATTTGTCATATAGCTCTTGTAAAAAAGCATTCACTTGATTCTGTTCATTAACACTCACAGATTCCATGGTCGCCTCCATAGACTTTTTGAATGGTGTCTTTTGTAACAAACCGCCACACGATGCAAAGCCTACATAAGCATAAAGAATAAAAACACTAAAAATAATTCTTTTCATAACATTATAATTTAACGCGATTTCGATATAAGCGAATAAATATTTCATTGAAAATTAGCGACATAGCAATAAAAGTCTTAAATTTATAGTGACCAATTATAACATTTAAACAATTACCGCTATGTTCTCAGAGTCTGAAATTACAGAAATTTATTGTATGCCAATGATTTTTGCAAGGAATTTGCGTTGCGACAGGAAAAATATATGATTGAAGATAAGAAAGCCAGACATCGTAACAAGCCCAACCGTATGAGCGATGCAGAGATTATGATTATTCTCATTTTGTTCCACTCCGGTGGTTTCCGCTGCCTCAAGCATTATTACAAGGAATATGTATGCAAACACCTGTTTACGCGCCTGGTGTCCTATAACCGTTTTGTAGAACTGGAGAAGGAAGTACTGCTTCCTCTGAGCATTTTCATTAAGAAAATCCTGTTGGGGATATGTACCAGCATCAGTTTTGTCGATTCTACAGTCCTGCGTGTCTGCCGCAACCAACGTATATTGAATCACAAGTCATTTGAGGGGCTTACCGAGCGTGGGAGAAGTTCAACGGGATGGTTCTTCGGATTCAAATTGCACCTGATAATCAACGAAAAGGGCGAAATCCTGAATTTCATATTCACTCCCGGAAATATGGATAACAGCGAGCCGTTGAAACAAGGCAAGCTCCTGAAAAACATAAAGGGAAAATTATGTGCCGACAAGGGATATATCGGGCAGGAACTGTTCGAGAATCTTTTCCTTAACGGCATACAGCTTGTCATCAAGATCAAAAACAATATGAAGAATTCCCTGATGAGTATAGCCGACAAGATTCTGCTCAGAAAAAGAGCTTTGATTGAAACGCTCAACGATGAACTAAAGAACATTACGCAGATTGAACATTCCAGACATCGTTCTTTTAATAACTTTATTGCAAATTCATTGTCGGCTATCGCAACATACTGCTTTTTTGAAAAGAAACCCACCATTGACGTAAATTTTGTCAATAACGGACAACTTGCTATTTTTTGATTTTATATCGAACTCACATAAAAGCATCATTTTTCACAGGAACTCTGCAAACCGTTCGACCGCTCCTTCCTCCTAACAAATAAAAAGTAGCCGGACTCTCTGTGAAAAACAAAGAATCCGGCTGCTTTGGGTTTTGCCAGGCGGGATAATATCCGTTCTCCGGTAAATTCTCACTTTCAGATAAGGATTTCGTCTTCACGCAATTTACTACCCTGCGTACCCGACGTATGCCTAATCTACCAATAATCAAAAATAAGAAATTGTACGTGTTTCTGTAAATTCAGGTTCTGTCTTGGTAGAAACTTTGTCTGGTTCATTTTCATAGCCATACGTAGTACTCTTCCACGTACGCTTTACCCTACGCTTAGTCCAGTTACCTTGACTATCCGCTTCAAGATATGTATAGCGACATATCTCAACATCGTTCCCATCTTCATAACCGGCTGAAGATTCCATTGTACTGGGATATTTACCGGTTCCTTCATACACATATTTACACACTACCGGCATCATCCCATCAAAATACTTATACCGAACAATTCGTCCGCGACTATCAAATTCATATTCAATGGTACCCTCAATGCCCTTTTCGTCTACCTCCTTGCGTAAGTTACCCTCACACGTAATTCGGAAAGGACCTATCACATTATCTATCATATAGCGATCCGTTCCCCGATAAATATACCGGTTTGTTCCATTAGATACCATATTGCCATTTTGATCGAAGGAAAGAGTCACTTTGCCGGTGGTCACCGTTCGTACATTCCCATATAATCCATATCCCTGAACGGATGTAAATTTAAGTGTATTCACTTTTTTTACAGCAGGAGATGTATCAGAAACATTCAATATGATTTCCGGACAACTCAAACGTTGACTTACTCTTTTGCCTGCATTCCTGTTTCCTTTAAAAAACTCTTCAATCGGATCTTTTACCCTCGATTCGTCCGTCTGCCTTACATAAGCATCTACACTAAGATTTCCGATACGAAGCTTACCCGCATGCAGCGGATAAAGCAATAGTTTTCTAAATACGATTACCTGATATTTTTTCCCGTTTCGAGTTTCCTGTTTCCATTGGTTTCCCCGAAGGCTTACCGGTTTCACCTTAAAATCTTTAAGTAAGATTTGTTGCTGAAGATTTGCCAGACTATCAACTTGTGCGGTAGTATATAATTTACACTCCAACACCACAGGACTATTTATGTGGGGAGAACGATTGGATACATTCATCGTTATAAAGGCTTCCGGCTTCGACTCCACACTACCGTTGGAGGAAGAAGGCAGTTTCCCCACAGGAACCACATGGATAGTAAGCTGTTGCGTACGCAATAACTTTCCCTTTACAACAATACTGGTAGAAGGGATCACAAATTTTCCGGTCCCAAATGCCTTCAGTACGTAAGTATAAGAGAACTGATAGGTTGGCATAGTCATTTTTCCGGTAGTAACACTACTCCGTACCGGACCCATCAAAACCTCAAAATCTTTCAGCAGAGGTTCCCTAAAATACTGTATTTCATCATCTTGAAGCTTTTCAGATGAAACTACAGCCAATGTCAACCGGAATTGTGTACCTACTTCTACATACTCTGGTGCAGATGCCACAAACACAGGATTCTGGTAAGCCCACATTTCCTTTGGGAAAAGGAGTAGCATCAAAAAAAACAGCTTTATATATATATGTGTTTTCATTTTATCATCTGATTTTAAATTCGGTGAAATGACTCTCCTGTTTTTTTATAAATATATCCATCGTTTCCATCATAAATATCCCCATTGTTGTACGTCAGTCTTGTACTGATGCCTTCCGGATTGATAATCGTATAGTCACCATCCGCAGTCTGGCTACCATGCGGATTGGGGTATCCGTCTTTGTCTGACAATATGCCTCCAGGAGCTGAACTGATTTTTAATGCAATGGCAAACACAATAGCGACAATAGCTAAAATAATCAACACAAAAACCAGGCACGATGCCAAAATGACAATGGAAACAGAGCCCAGTACATATAGTAAACTGGCCGCTAACGCTGCAAAGAACCGTTTCTTGGCAATCAGCTGAATCAAGATGATGCAAACCTGAACGACCTGACAAACGCCTATTATCAGATAGATATAGGTAGGGTCATAACCTCCAATGCCACAAACCACCAGTGCTATTATCCCTGCCAGCCAGGTATACAGTCCAAACTTCAGACTCACAGAAGTCTGTGCTGTATCTGTTATATCCTTTAGCGTCATGAGGAAGAATACAAGCAGATTGATAAGTACATAAATGAAAAAGATAAAATTCAAGATGACAAACCACCACGAGTGGACAATAGAGGGCATAAAGAACCATAAGGAATTACTTCCCATCTGCATGACATAGAATAGGACTGTACCAGAAGTAACCGCCAGCAAGATTCCGTTTATCCAAGCCCATCTGGTATCTCCACTACCATTTGCAGCCCGAATATTAAGGGTAAGGTGACGTATGAATTTACATTCAAACCACATAAAAAAGACCAGTCCGCAAATCAGATAGACCATCCAACGATATCCATCTCCTTCCCAATCCAGAAGCTTGTACCATTGCTTAACCCGAATAGAGGATTTTGTTTCTGCTGTAGTATTTTCTGCCGGAATCAGATATTTGGCTTGCAAATATCCACTTGTACCCTTATAGTCAACGCGTACCCAGCCAGAATTTTCAGTAGTTATACCTAAATCGACCGAACAATCTACTATATCTCCATTATTCAGTTTCAAAAGTATAGCCGACATTGTTGAGGGTTCACTTCTTAAATTTAAGGTAGAACTCACATTTACTTTATATGGGTATCCCCAGAAGGGCAAGGATACAAATAAAGCTATCAGGATAAAAAATAATCTTTTCATACAATTTAGTCTTCGTAAGAGAAATCAAAAGGAAGAAAAAAAGTAATAACAAAAATCAAGGCCATAAATCCAATTTTGAAAACCCATCTGATAAGCAAAATGAACAGTACAAGCCAGATGACAGCAAATATCAGCATAGCAATAGGGTGATCGGACATCCATACAGATGCCGACAGAGGCAAAACGAAAAGTGTTTCCATAGCAAAAAATGGCTTTCCAGTTTCTTCCCAGCCTTTAATAAAAACATGAGGCGTGAAACTGCAATGCTATATTCTCGTTTCAGACCAGAGAATTTTTAAGTCTTTATTCTTTACACGACAAGCATATCGCCCCCTAAAAAATATTCAAGAAAAATAATTACAAATATAATATATTTCATTTATTATTTACAACAATTAGAGGGTCAAAATAAAATTCCTGCCCACCTTTCCCCTAAAAAACATCAGCACATTTTAGGAAAAACATGGGCAGGAATTATTCTTTTTTGTACAGATTTCAGCGAAAGATCATCATCTTTTGCTGACGGTTTCAGAGTGTGACGCCACGTTTCAGCTCATCTTCCACCACCGCCATCATACCTTCTACCTGAGCCAGGGCAAACATACGTCCGTGGAACGAGTAACCGGCGTTGTAGCCCTTGTCTTCGTCACCCAGCATCATGCGGCCGTGGTCCACACGCATGGGGAGTCCCGGATTTTCCTGTTCGAAGATACGGATCAGGTCGATAAGGTGACCGCGTCCCGACAGGTGCGAACTTTCGATGAAGTTACCTCCCGGCATGGCAACAGTACTGCGCAGGTGTACGAAGTGAGTACGCTTGGCAAACTTCTTTGCCAGCTCGCGCGTATCGTTATGCTCGCCTGCGCTGAGCGAACCCGCACAGAAGGTCAGACCGTTATGAGGATTGTCTACCGCACGGAGGAACCAATCGATATCTTCTTCGTTGGTTACGATACGCGGCAGTCCCAGAATCTGGAAAGGAGGATCGTCTGGATGCACACACATGTTTACGCCATACTCCTCGCACACCGGCATGATAGCCGAAAGGAAGTAGCGCATGTTTTCGCGCAGTGCATCACGGTCGATGCCGTCGTAGAGCGAAAGCAGACGTTTGAAGATAGCCACCGGATTCTTGTCGCCCTCACGGATATTGCCGTTCACGAAGCCCTGTGTCTTCACAATGATGGCATCTACCAGTTCATCCTTTTCTGCTTCGGTAATTACCTTGTCCAGCTCTGCCACCTTGCGCAGTTCTTCTTCCGTATAGTCTTTCTCAGCTCCCTCACGTTGCAGGATGCGTGTATCGAAGTAAGCAAAGCGCACACGGTCGTAGTACAGCGAGCTGCTGCCGTCGGGCCAAGGATGCTGCAAATCGGTTCGTACCCAGTCTATTACCGGCATGAAGTTGTAGCACACGGTCTTTACACCGCACTTGCCCAGATTGGCAAGGCTCACCTTATAGTTTTCTATCAGCTGCTCGCGCTCCGGTCCTGCGTATTTGATAGCCTCGCATACCGGAAGACTTTCTACTACCGACCAGCGCATGCCGTACGATTCGATGTACTGCTTCAGGTCGTTTATCGCTTCCACCGTCCAGATTTCTCCGTTCGGCACATCGTGAAGGGCGGTTACGATACCCTCCACTCCTATCTGTCGGAGCATGGAAAGTGTGATTTTATCTTTCTTTCCAAACCATCTCCATGTTTTTTCCATCATAATGCTCTGTATTTTTTATACCCCACTAAAAGCACTGAATCCACCGTCAACTGCCAGTACGGCTCCGGTAATGAAGCTTGCCGCGTCGCTGCAAAGGAACTGTACTGCTCCGTTCAGTTCGGAGATATCGCCGAAGCGCTTCATCGGAGTTTTGGCAATCACCTTCTGGCTACGTTCAGTCAGCGAGCCGTCGGGATTGATCAGGATAGCACGATTCTGGTTGCCGATGAAGAATCCCGGCGCGATGGCGTTCACACGAATCTTTTCGCTGAACTTGATAGCCATTTCCTGCGCCATCCAACGGGTGAAGTTCTCTACCGCACTCTTCGCCATCGAATAGCCCGGCACACGGGTAATCGACTCGTAGGCTGCCATCGATGATACGTTGACGATGGCTCCGTACTGCTGGCGTGCCATGATTTCACCGAATACCAGACAAGGGTATACCGTACCGTTGAGATTCAGGTCGACCACCTTGTCGAGATCTTCCACCTTCATATCAAAAATGTTCTGGTCGACAGTGAGTGTACCTCCGGGAATGTTTCCTCCGGCTGCGTTTACCAGGATGTCAATGCGTCCCCACTGCGAAAGCACCTGTTCTTTCACAGCTTGCAGACTTTTGATATCAAGCACATTACATACCGTACCCGCTACCTCACTGCTCACCGTACGAAGACGTTCGAGTGCCGCATCCACACGGTCCTGATGTGCTCCTATGATAATGACTTTGGCTCCTGCACGCAGAAAACCTTCGGCAATGTTGCTGCCCAATACGCCGGATCCACCTGTTACTACGGCTACCTTTCCGGCTATGCTAAACTGTTCGTTCATGATCTGATTTGTTTTTTCGATTGTCTGTTGCAAAAATAGCGTGAATTTACAGACTTGGTTATGCGTATTTTTGCAAGAGTTTTGCGTATTTTTGCAGAGAATCCTTTACAGGCTGCCATGAGAAAGATACTGAACGAACGCATTGCCATCTCCAGCTCGAACCCGATACGGGCACGTTTCTACAACTATCGCGGATTTACCTATCCGTGGCATTTCCACAGCGAATACGAACTGATGTACGTGGAGCAGGGCTACGGCAGGTGTCTGGTGGGCGACAGTATCATCGACTACCGGGCGGGCGACCTGATTTTCTTCGGGTCGGGACTTCCTCACTGCATGCAGAACTGTCCCGAAGCTCAGGAAAACGAAGCGTATCACGTCTGCGGAGTAAATGTTCAGCTGGAAAAAGATTTCATGCAGTATTCGTTCTCGCACTACACGCAGTTTGCCTCCATCCGTTCGCTGCTGGAGAAGGCACACCGCGGTATCCGCTTCCCGCTTGCCGGAAAAAGCGAGATAACCGACTGCCTGAGGCGTATTCCCGTATCGCACGGAGTGGAGCAGATTATCCAGATTCTTACGCTGCTGCAAGCTCTCTCGGCTTTCCCCCGCAAGCAGTTTGCAGCCTCGCCCAACTATATTCCCGACCCGTCGGTGTTCGGCGACAAGAAGATAGAGAAAATCATCGCTTACCTGAACAAGCGTTATACACAGCCTGTCAGCCTGAGCGAAATTGCCTCGTACACGGCTATGAATGAGGCGGCTTTCTGCCGGTACTTCAAGCAGGAAACCGGCAAGACATTCAAGCAGTACATCCTCGACATGCGTATCGGCTATGCCTGCAAACTCATTGCTGCCGAACGGATGAATATCTCGCAAATCAGCCTGGAATGCGGATTCGAATCGACGGCACACTTCAACCGTATCTTCAAGCGTACCACCGGTATGTCGCCTACCGAATACAAGGAGAGTATCTTGTAAACAAACCTTACATAAGAGTTAAAGGCTCTTAAAAATCGAGGTATATAAGGTTACAAGTTATCGGTGGTTTTTCTACCTTTGCCGGCAAAATTCAACAACAAGGGACACAACAATATGAAAGCTATCATTCTTGTCAATACAGTTCGCTACGTCAATAAAATCCACGATTTCCATGCGTGGGGAGCAGCTGCATTGATTTGATTCTACCCCTCCCGCGCTTTATCCCGTTGTTTGTATCAATTCAGTAAAAATCCAATAAACATTTTATTTGTATGAGCAAAAAAAGCAGGCTCATAGTGCTGTGTGGTGCAGTGCTATGCAGCCAGTATCTGTGTGCCCAGTCGCGTACGATGGGCATCGAAGAAATGTTTCGTCTTGCCGACGAGAACAGTAAGAGTATCCAGACGTTCCGCACCGGAAAGGAAGTTGCCGACGAGAACCTGAAAGCTGCCAAGGCACAGCGGTTGCCCGATATCAGCGCGTCGCTTTCGGGCAGCTACTGGGGAAACGGAAAGCTGTGGGACCGTGATTTCAGCAACGCTACCAAGATAGAGATGCCGCACTGGGGAAACAATTTCGCCCTCGAAGCACAGCTGGCGGTCTATGCCGGAGGAGCCATCAGCAGCGGTATCGAACTGGCGGAACTGGAGAAGCAACTGGCGGAGATGGACTGGCAGAAGAATCGTCAGGATATCCGCTTCCTGCTCGTAGGACATTACCTCAATCTGTATAAGCTGAACAACCAGATCGAGGTGCTGCACAAGAATCTGGAACTGACCGACCAGATAATCGCCAACATGCAGGCACGGCTGGAACAGGGTACGGCACTGCAAAATGATATCACACGCTATGAGCTGCAACGGGAAACGCTCCGCCTGCAACTCGCCAAGGTGGAGGATGCCTGCAAGATAGCCAACCATCAGCTGGTCACTACCCTGCACTTGCCCGAAGGGACGGTGGTTCAGCCCGATACAACGCTGAACGACAGTCGGATTCAGACGCTGAGCGAGGCTAGCTGGCAGGAACTGGCGGCACAGAACAACCTCAACTTGCAGCAGGCTGAAACGGGCATCAAAATCAACCGTCAGCGGGAGAAGCTGGAGCGTTCGGAACGGTTGCCGAAAATCTCGCTCATGGCTTCCGAACACCTGGACGGACCGATTACCATTGAGGTTCCCGTGCTCGACAATAATTTCAACTACTGGTTTGTGGGTGTGGGCGTGAAGTACAACATCTCCTCACTCTTCAAGAACAACCGCAAGCTGAAGGCGGCCCGCCTCAACGTACGGAAGGCGCAGGAAACCTACGAACTGGCTCAGGAGCAGACCAATCATGCGGTACAGGAGAGTTATGTGAATTTCCTCACATCGTTTACCGACCTGCGCACACAGCAGAAGAGCGTGGAGCTTGCCGACGAGAACTACAGCGTGACGAGCAACCGCTACCAGAACGATCTGGCTCTGCTGACCGACATGCTGGATGCCAGCAACATGAAGCTCAGTGCCGACATGGGACTGGTAAATGCGCGTATCAACGTGATTTTCAATTATTATAAGATGAAATACATTACCCACACTTTATAACAAACATACCATTATGGCTACAAGAAAAGTTCAAAAACTCATTTACAATACCGTTATCATCTGCCTGCTGGCAGTGGCACTTATCTACGTATGCTCACGCTTCGTTCATCCGGGCGTGGAATATACCGACAATGCTCAGGTGAAACAGCATATCACTCCGGTGAATACTCGTGTACAGGGTTTCATCAAGCAGATTTGTTTCGAAGAGTATCAGCCGGTACACAAGGGCGATACGCTGGTCATCATCGAGGATGCCGAATTCAAGCTGCGTCTGGCTCAGGCGGAAGCCGATCTTGCCAACGCACTGTCGGGACAGCAGGCTACCAGCATGGGTATCGCTACCACACAGAATAACCTGCGGGTGAACGATGCGGGTATTGAGGAGGCACGTGTGCAGATGGAAAATGCCAAACGCGACTACGAGCGTTACCAGAAGCTGTTGCAGCAGAAAGCGGTCACCCGTCAGCAGTACGACAATGTAAAGACAGCCTACGAAGCCAGTCAGGCACGCTACGAACAGGTGCTCCGTGCCAAACATTCTACCTCGCTGGTGAAAAGTGAACAAACTCACCGTCTGGGACAGAACGAAGCGGCTGTCCGTCTGGCACAGGCTGCCGTCGAACTGGCACAGCTCAACCTCAGCTATACGGTCATCGTAGCTACCTGCGACGGAGTGACGGGCAAGAAGGATATCCACGAGGGACAACTGGTGCAGCCGGGACAGACGATGGTAGACATCGTCGACGGAAGCGACCTCTGGGTAATCGCCAACTACCGTGAAACTCAGCTTCCTAACATCAAGGAGGGCTACCAAGTGACACTTACAGCCGATGCCGTACCAGGTGTGATCTACACGGGAGTAGTAGAATCGATTTCCGATGCTACCGGAGCGGCTTTCTCCCTCATCCCGCAAGACAATGCTACGGGCAACTTCGTAAAGGTGGAACAGCGTGTACCCGTACGTATCAGCCTGAAAGAAAACAGTGCCGACAAGCTGAAGCTGCTGCGTGCCGGATTCAATGTAGAATGTAAAGTGAAATACTGATATGGGAGCACCTGTACTGAACGGACCGTTTACGATGCCGATGTTCCGCAACTTCGTGCCTCGTAAGCTACAGCCGTGGCTGTATATCTTCATCGCCGTCACCTTCCAGCTCTCGGGCGGACTCTACATGGCCAACCTGAGTCACATGGTGGGCGAAACTTCCCTGATGCGCGAAGATCTTCAGATGTGCCTTTACTGCAACCTGGCGGGGATGGCTGTGTACTTTCCTCTGCTCTTCCGCATGAAGTTCCGCTTTACCAACAAGACGCTGCTCACGGCGGCTTCGCTGGGAGTGATTGTGTGCAACCTCATCGCACCGTATACGACCTTCCTGCCGCTGCTCTGGACGCTTTGCTTCATCGAGGGGATATGCAAGATTCAGGGAACCTTCGAGGCGATGTCTACCATCCAGTTGTGGATGACACCCAAGCGCGACTTTACCGTGTTCTTCCCCTTGCTGCACATCATCATTCTGGGCAGCATGCAGGTATCGAGCATCATCGCCACCCATCTGGGATACTACATGCACTGGAGCTATATGCACTGGTTCATGGCAGGACTGATGCTGGTCGATTTACTTATCGTGCAAGGCTGTACGCGCCATTTCCGCATCGTCAAGAAGTTCCCGCTGTTCGGCATCGACTGGCTGGGAGCGGTTCTCTGGGCAATCTTGCTGCTTGAAGTCGCCTACTTCTTCGACTACGGTGAGTTTTACGACTGGTGGAACAGTCCGGTGATACAGGGACTCGCCGTCGCCATCGTCATCACCCTGGGATTCTGCATCGGACGTATGCTGCACATCCACCATCCGTACATCGAACCGGAGATGTGGAGCTACCGCCACCTGCTGCCCATTCTGATTCTCATTACGCTGGTGGAAGCCTTCCTTGCCACCGAACACGTACTCGAAGGCGTATTCCACGGCAGCGTGATGCACTACGAAGAGATGGTAGCCATGCAGCTCGACTGGCCCATGCTGGCAGGTGTAGTGGCAGGCAGCCTGTTCGCCTACTGGTGGATGCATGTACGCGGATTCAGCTACCTGCGCCTCATCACCGTAGGTATCGCCTCGCTGGCATGCTACCTGCTCACGTTCTACTTCGTCCTTTCGGCAGACATTCACATCTCGCAGCTCTTCCTGCCTACGCTGTGCCGAGGTTTCGCCTACGCCATCCTGAGCGCCACGTTCATGGTATGTCTGGAAGAGATTATGACCTTCCGCCACTTCTTTCAGGCACTGAGCGTATTCAACATGCTGCACATGGTAGTGGGCGGTGTCATGGGAGGCGCCCTGTACGGCCGCTGGCTGTCGTACGCCGTATCCGACAACATGGCACGCTACGGAGCCGCTGTCGACCGCGTGTCGTTCAGCAGCCAACCTTTCGCCTTCGACCGCTTCATCGAGAGTTTCGTTCCCCAGATGATGGAAGTCAGCATCCGCCAGATTTACGGCTGGGCCATCTACGCCTGCCTCTTCCTGCTGTTGCTCTTCCTGCTCTACGATGCCCCCGTACGCCGTGAGCTGAAGCTCATGCCCAGCTGGAGAAGCCTGCGCAAGGAAGCTGCCATGATGTTCGGGAAAAACAATAAGCCTTCGATTTAAAATCATTGCTGTCCGATAAAACTTTTTAAGTCATCAATAATTTATTGATATACATAAAATTAAGCAACAAGTTTAACAAGAAAACTTACTTATAAGAATAACACTGATAACCAGGCCATTCAATATATTTATTGGACACTAATATTTTAAAATAAACTGAGACTGCCTCAAAAATGAAGTACAGTTACGAACAAAGGCTTATAATAGTTACAACATAAAAAATCTCCTGCTTTTAGTCCAGTCATTGAAATAAACAAAGACTAAAGCAGGAGATTTTTATTTCTGAATCATTGCTGCCCGACAAAACTTTCAAGTCATCAATAACTTATTGATATACATAAAATTAAACACCAACTTTAGCAAGAAAACTTATCCATAAAAACAACACTGATAATCAGGCTATTTAATATGTTTATCGGACACTAATAGTTCTAAATTTCAATCTATAAGATTTTTACTTTCGCAGTTCCATTTTGAGACAACTCAAAGTGCCTAGCACAAAATGTATACAGCGACTGTTTCAGACCTTATACATCCACTTATTCAACAGCCACTTGCCTTCACACCCGTCCAGCAATAAAAAAGTGAAGGCTACCCCTATCACTAGGAATAGCCCTCCAATGATTCTTTAAGAGAGAAATTAATAGAGAAAATTATTATTATTCATGATAACCAAACGGAGTTTGTAAGTTCGTTACAACAATCTTATTCTGCTCATTACCAACTTCTGTTAATGTTAATGTTATTTCAAGAGGATTTACTTGAGCATTATGTTCTACATAAAATGTAACACCTTCATTCAATGCTACAATTGGTGTCAATATAGTATTCAGTCCCGCCTGCCACAAAGCGAAACCAGTTTCATCAGCACTTCCTGTCAAAGTCAATTTAACCTTATCATCAGACAGTATACTTGTATCCAAAATCATAACACCAGCATATGCCCCATATATAACATTTACAGCATTATCTTCATAAAAATAACTTCCTAAGATCAAATAATCCAACGCATAATTTCCTCCTATATTAGCAGACATTGATTGTTGACCTTTTTTCACAAAAGACTGACCATAAGAACTCATACCATCATATGTCACAAACCACGGACCACTCATAGTAAACCATTGAGATGAAGGAGTAAATTCTTCTTTCAATGTAACCTTACCATCTTCTGATTTCCACAGGCCAGAAGATACATCATAAAACAAATTTGATATATTTTCACCAGCTATATTAATTGGAGAATAAAATTCCAAACCTTTATCAGTCAGAATATACGGATATTTACCTGATACAGATTCTCCCTCCACTTCATAAGAAATAATCAATGTACGAAATGATTTCTTTACAGAATATTCAACACCATTCACTGTATAAGTAAAAAACAAACCATCAACATTACATTCTGAATTCACAATATCCTCCAAATAAGATTTCCATGAAACATCCTCTGGCATAGGAACCATACGAACATAGTTTCCTGTTTTTTTCCCTTTTAAAACAATCTCTTCTGCAGACACAGACATAATAGTAAATTCATAGTCTCCTCCCATTCCAGTGCCGACATCTCCTAAATTTGAATCTGGTGCAGAAAAGAAATGAAAAATATCATTATATGTATCAAAAGTCAACACAGGCCCAGCTTGTTCTTTCAGCTTATAATAACTAGTAGCCTTTTGAGAAGCATCCACAATATCTGCTGAGATTGTAACACTTCCATCTTTTGTAAAAGAAGCCAAAACATTATATCCTCCATAAAGTTGCTGTGAAGAAGGATAATATTTCATTACCCATCCATTAGGAGCCGAAACTAATACTTCTTTAGCCTCCTCCAGTTCCTTTTCTATACGATCTGCAGAGGTTCCTTCAAATAAATTTTCCGTTTCAGGTGTACAACCAGCCAACCCGAATGAACAGATTAGTATAACTAAATATATAAATTTCTTCATAATTTATCTAGATTTAATTATTTTAAAGTGGTCCAGTCCATATCTGCTACATGAGATGCACGTTCTTGTACCAAATCATGTAATGCCTCAATATCTATTCCCCATGAATCAGTCAAATAAGTAGTGATCAAATCCAATTTTTGAAGAATCAGAGAGCTACCGGTTTCTCCAGCATCTTTCAACAAATCCTGCCATTGATCGTCAGGATAAACTACATAAGTAGCCAGTGTTTCTACAAAATCCTCATCCGGATCCTTTGCCGCATATCCTCTTACGAATCCTCTCTGACGGATTTTAAGAAGAGCATCACCATTCTCCCAGTTTACCCAGTCTTCGCCGACATACTTTCCTGCTGTAATTTCATTGAAATCAGTAGAATAGTTCTTAGTCTGGTGTAAGATATGAGCAAACTCATGATGCATAGTTTTAAAATACCATTGATTCAATACATCTATGTCCGGATTTTCCACATCCAATGAATTAACATTGAACAGTGTAATTTTCATACCACCTTCAGCTGTACCAAGTACTACAGAACCATTAGATTCATATTCACCCGAACCAACGAAATGCATTACTTTCGGACAATACGTAGGCAGAAATTCCGGATATGTCAGTTCATCATAAACATCTAGCCAAAGATATTTCACCAACTGTGCCAGTGCTATAGACTTATTATAATCTGCCGGAGTCACATTATAGTTCAAATCCGATTCAATATCAGAAAAACGATATTTCAAATCAACATTGTATGGAGCCACATAATTTTCCAAAATCCAGTTATCAAACTCATTACGCTCCGGTGCTTCTGTATTAAAAATACTGTTAGGATCTAACTCATCTTCGCTACATGATACCATAGCCAATGCAGCGGCAAATATCCAGCATAAATATTTTATCTTTTTCATAATAAATTCCTTTCTTATTTGTTATCTAGGGTTAGCTTCTATTCCTGCTGCAATTACATCCTGCGGCAACTGGAATGCGCGACGTGGATCATCTTTTGACAAAACAACCGGGTCCATTCCATCACGTACATGAGATATCTCAATGCCATAACGCTTGATATCCATCCAGCGTGAACCATCATGAATCAATTCTATACGACGCATCTGAAGCACACAGTGAATAAAGTTTTCCTGCTTGGTGTTGACAAAGGCAAAAGGAGGATTCAGGTGTTTCTTTACCGTACTCTTAGTAACATCTGCCAGAGGTAGCGGAGAGTAGTTGATATTGGCATAGAAACTATTCACACTACTTTCTGTCAGTGTTTTAGGAAGTCCACCAGCACCATCCCCTTTCTGTGAATTCACCCAATAATTCATGTATTCAACAGCTTTTGCATAATCAGGCTGTTGCTTCAAAATATTAGCTTCAATACAACAGAGCAACGTTTCATTTGTACTGAACGGAACAATTACTGCATGACGATAGCCAATACCATTTACCTTATCCGTATATTCAAAGTACATACGGTATTTGAAGAAACACAGTTTTTGAGTAAATCCATATAAACCACCATAATATAAAGTTGAAGACTCTCCCCACGGACCACCTGCCCATAATGTTTCGGCACGTGTCAGATTTTCATTCATACCATATCTTCTAGACATGTCGTATGGACCATAGATGTAAGGCCATGATGAATATACTGGTGTAATCAACAAATTAGCTTTTGAAGAAGCAGATATATATGCATCGGCTTTTTCTTCCAATTCTGTAATTGCTCCCAAATCGCTCTGGATATAACGCAAGTTACTAGCCGGATTGTTTCCTAATACCTGAGCTCCATATTCCAAAACCTTTTCATAATTCGATTTATCAGGCTGTACATAGAACAAATAGAAACGTGCAGCGAAGGCATATGCAGCTTTCTTGTTAAAATGATATTTAGGAACTGAATAAACATTGTCTTCTATAAGAGGAAGACCTTCAAGCAAATCGGCTTCAATTTTCTGATATGTTTCTGCAAGCGTTCCACGTTCATAAGAAACCGTAACAGTAGTTTCGGGTTCAGTTACGTAAGGAATACCCAATTTAGTTACAGCTGTTGCCGGATCATAGGCTTCACAGAAGATATTAGCCAAAAGGAAATGTGCATAAGCACGACACAACAGTGCTTCTCCCTTTTGTGGATTCAAAGAAGCCGGATTTCCCATTTTTTCTATTGACTTCAAGGCCTGATTGGCAGCAGCAGCTGCTGCATAACATTTTTCCCATAAGCCTGTCGGGGAATCAGAATCTACATCGCTTTTAATATCATTCCACAAATAAGCATCTTCCTCCATCTGATATTCGAAACCATACATCGAACCATTATCAGTTGTATTATCCGAAGCTTTTTCGAAAATCAGCAATGGGTAAGTCTGTGGATAGGCAGAAACCAAAAGGCTTGCCACCTGTGATTCCGTATTAATTTCCGCACGGTTATCAGGCACTGTATCAAGGAAATCGCTACACGAAGCGAAAGCCCACGCCATCAATAAAGCAGCACTGTATGTTTTTATATTTTTCATCATAATTTTCTCTTTTAAATCAAATTAAATACCCAATCTCAAAGTCAAAGTAAACTGCTTAGGAACAGGAGCAGCCACACCACCGGTGTTGAAGAATTCCGGATCCTGACCGTTCAGCTTCTTGTCGGCATAAATCAGGAACAAGTTAGTTGCCTGAAGTTTCAGCGACAAGTTACTCAGTTTCATACGGCTAGCCAGTGATTTCGGGAAATCATAGTTCAGTGAAACTTCCTTCATACGAATAAAATCACCTTTGGCGATACGTTCTGTAGAGTAGTTGTATGCATTGTATGCACGGTTCAACTGAGAATCCTGACGGTTCATACGAGTATCGGCAATAACCGGTATGTTGGTAATATTTTCGTCACCCGGCTTAGTCCAACGATTGATAAATTCTTTCGGAGTTGCATCCAAATCACTGTATGTGTTGCTGAATACCGGATCCAGACGGATTACATTTCCGAATGAGTAAGTGATAAATACATTCAACTTAAAGTTCTTGTAAGTAAATACGTTACCGAAACTACCGGTAATTGTCGGATCGGTCGGACCTTCGTAAACCAGATGATCTTTCACATCTGTTTCCTGGAAGTTGATATTACTTACTGTTACTTGACCATATTCATTGATGAAAGTAGGAAGACCATTCTCATTCAATCCCTGGAAGTTCATAGAGAACAATGAACGTACCGGATAACCTTGCAAAGCGAAACCAGTACCCGAAATCATATCAATTACTCGTGAATTGGCATCCAGTTCGGTAACTTCATTCTTAGCATTAGAGAAGATAAAGTCGGTATTCCATTTGAAGTCGCGTGTTACAATGTTTCTTGTAGACAATGTAAATTCCACACCGTGTGACTTCATACTGGCAACATTGGCATATTTTGCTATTTCACCTCCTACACCTTGAGTATTTACAATACCGATCAAGTCGTAGTTATTACGCTTGTACCAGTCCATAGCCAGATTGATACGGTTATCCAGGAAACCGATTTCAGCACCGATATTCAACTCATGTTTCTTTTCGTAAGTCAGCTCATCATTTTCCAGCTGAGTAATCTGCATACCTGATTCTGTTACATTTGCAGAAGGACGATATGGATTATAACTATTGATGATAGCCAAAGAGTTAGATACTTCAGCCGGACCACGGTCGGCAGTCAGTGAGTAAGATGCCTTCAAAGTCAGATTAGACAGGGCCGGTCTCAGGTTTTCGAACCAGCTTTCTTCATGTGCGTTCCATGCACCCGAAACGTTCCATGTAGGAAGCCAGCGTGCCGAACGGCTCTTACCCAACTTGTTAGAACCTTCATAACGGATGGTACCATTGATGGTATATTTACCCTGCCATGAATAAGTAGCAGTACCGAAGAAAGCCACATCACGTGAACGAGTTGTAGAAACTGTATAATAAGCAGTATTTTCTTCCTGTCCTTGCTTGAAGTACAGATAATCGTAAGAAGGAAGCATACCCATATCATACTGCAAACCTACACCCTGGAACCATGTCTGAGTACGGTCGGTAGCGTTCAGCTCCATACCACCGAAGAAGTTGAAGATATGGTTTTCGTTGAATACGTCATTGTAGCTGGCAGTAGCACGGAAGTCGTAGCTGTTCATGCCATATTTAGTTTCACGGTAAAAACCTCCCACCGGAAGAACCGATACCGGCAATGCATTCGATACATCCGGATCAGTATACAACCACGGGTTAGCGTCACGCATTGTTGCATCATCCATTGCGCGGTAAGCCCATGCCTGGTTAGAATAGTCAGTAATCTTGTGAGCCTGAGTAGTAGTAGAATACTTGTAAGCACCCAGCACACTCAATTCTACCTTATTAATAGGTTTGTATTTAAACTCACCCTGGAATTTCATATCTACTACATCCAGGTCCATATAGTTATTGTCTAGTTCATGCAAGATGTTGAACGGCGCATAGTTACGCACGTAGTATTCATTCGGGTCAAGTGCACGTGAAGTATTCAGCGCGTAAGAATACGGGTTGATATCGAAGTCACGTTTTACCTCACCACTCAAAGGGTCCAGATTCGAGCTCAACGAACCCGGTGCACGCTGTTTACGGTAAGAAGCGTTACCAATCAGATTCAATGAAACTTTCTTCGAAATATTATACAAAGCGTTCAGGTTGGCAGTATAACGCTGTACCTTGCTCTGTTTGGTCCATCCCGGGTCGTTCATCACACTCAGTGAAGTATAGTACGAAGCCTTTTCAGTACCACTTGTCATACTGATTGCATGGTTCTGCGAAATACTGTTATTGAACAAGATATCAAACCAGTCTGTATTTCTGTATTCAGCCTCGCGCAGATAAGCATTTCTTGCTTCCGGAGTGTTTGGCATGCCAAATCCTGTGTTTGCGTCGTAACTGTTGATCAAATGATACATCTTACCATATACACCACTGTTAGAAGCACGGTATACATCGGCAAATGTCAGGTAACCGTTGCTTTCCAGTGTCTTATATACGTCCATCTGTTCCTGAGAGTTCATGATGTTGAAGTTACGGTAGCTCGGTTTCAGACGCATGGTGAATTCACCTGTATAGCTGATCTTGTTAGAACCTGCCTTACCTTTCTTGGTAGTAACGACAATCACACCTGCCATGGCACGAGCACCATAGATAGAAGTAGCCGAACCATCCTTCAGGATCTGGAAGCTTTCGATATCGTCAGCATTCAAACCAGAGATAGCCGAACTGATCAGTGTAACGGCATCACCCGAAGACAAATCATCAGCACCTACTTCCGTTACATCCTCCATGATGACACCATCTACTACCCACAACGGTTTAGAGCTACCATAGATAGATGTGGCACCACGTACACGGATTTTCGGAGCTGTACCGAAAGTACCTGATACGTTCTGAACCGATACACCGGCTGCACGTCCTTCCAGGGCACGGCTGATTTCCGGCACACCGTCAAGTTTAGAGTCTTCGGCAGATATTTTTGTTGACGCACCTGTAAATAATCGCTTGTCCATACGCTGCATACCGGTAACTACGACTTCATCCAGTACCTCTGTATCCGATTCCAGTACCACCTTCATATTATTTTTGGCAGCTACTGTCTGCGATTTCATACCGATATAGCTGATTTCAAGTTTAGCCCCCTTGTTAACTTTCAGCGTAAACTTTCCGTCGATATCCGTAATTGTACCATTAGAAGTTCCCTTAACCAAAATAGAAGCTCCCACGACAGGCATGTCATCCTCCGCAGACACCACGACACCTGTCACTTGTACAGCCTGAGCTATCGCCAGACTTATGCCTATTAACAAAAAGGCACAAAAAAGTGTAATTCGCTTTTCCATATTCTAATAAAATTTTAATAACGGACGCAAATATACATATCATTTCATTAAAAAACAAAAAATTAAAGCAAAATACATAAATATTCTTGCATATTCTATAAATTATCAAATAGACAGTTTCAGCTTTATTTTTTACTATAAATACCAATATTTTACTAACACATTGAACATTTTTATACCCTCTTCGAGAATCTATGGATAAAACCATATAAAAACAAACAATAACAAATATTTAAAAAATAAGGGACTCCTCAAAAGAGTCCCTTAATACAAATTACTATAAACCAAAGATTTATATAAGTGTTAAAATTTAATAATACACATATTTATTTTACATATTACATTTTGATAGCTTTTTAAGATAAAAACATATCATCACAACACTGTACATAAATTTTCTTATAATTCCGTCCCAACATCAAAGCAGGGACACACCTTCGTCCACTCTTCCGGTTCTATCACCCCGTCACCGTCCAGGTCCGGACTCAGGTCGCGATGTCCTACTATCCGGCGTGTCTGGAAGTCCATGGCAAGTACTCTCACCAGCACCCTGAGCGAACGCTTCTGAAGTTCCGTACGTGTATCGGCAGGACGTCCCTGCTCGTCCAGTCCTCCTTCGTAGCACACACCGATACTGTGCCGGTTGTATCCTTTGGCATGCGCTCCGGGGCGGTCTACCGGACGCATCGTACATATTTCTCCGTCGCGCCTTACATAATAATGATACCCGCATCCGTCGAACCCGCGCTGCCGGTGCATTTCCTCCAGCTGGCGGGGCGAGAGCGGAACATCCGCTCTCGTTGCCGAACAATGAATGACAATCATGTCAATCTTTCTCATCACATCCTCCTTTCTTTCCGGTCAGTATGCAATACAGACACTTGATTATCCTGATCAGAATCCATTTTACCTTTCCAGTCATACATTCCTCCTTGTTTTTTATATTTCACATCTGTCCGCATCTCCCTTCCGGAGTCTTACTCCTCTTTTTTAGGCTTTACCGGCACACGTTCGTAGCTCAGCGAAGTCAGAATGTCCGACAGATCGGCTCCCGGACGGAAGTTGATATGCGCCTTCTTTATCAGTCCGGTGTGATATTCTTCCTCCGTGGCACTACCCTCACCGTTCAGACCGATCTGAAACGAACCCAGGTCGCCCAGACGCACGATTTCTCCGGCACACAGACCGTCACGCATCACCGTACCCAGCGAAATCAACACCGCCATCGTATCGGCACGTGTCACCGTACACATCTGCTGAATACGGTCCGCCATTTCACGGATTCCCATCTCGCCGCGTGCCTGTGCCAGGGCATAATATTTGGCACTACCTTCCAGATCATTAGGTTTCTTTCTTGCTACTACCGAATAAGTCACTGCTCTTTCCATAATCTTTTTACTTTTTAAATGATTAAAACGAATACCTGTTGAAAGCTTTCAATCTCTTTTCTGTATCACAAAGATACATAGCCAGTTCCGGGCAGTGTCCGTCACCGTCCGCCTACAGGATTGCATTGTTACGATAAAAATAAAAAAGCCACAGGCCGTACAGCTTGACGCCTGCCGGTGAAAACCGTCTGCGTAAATGCTGTACAGCCTGTGGAACCTCTCTGCTACCGCACCTGTCAGTTGGCGCGGCTCAGTTTGATATTGTCGATAAACCAGCGGCGATATACACTGCTGCCCGAAGTAGCGGCAGTTTCACCCCATGCATCCGACTTGATGGTGATGCGTGTATCTTTCGTGATGGAAACACCCTCCAGCACCACATCGGCATGCAGCCATTCCAGTTTGTCTACCTCATTCACAAAGTTATGTCCTATCGGATCCAGTTCGACTGTCTCGCTGCCGTTGGTCACGGTGATGATCAGCTGTACCGGGTCGAACTTTCTCGTACCGCCCACCATCGGTGCCCAGTCGAACGAAAGCATTACCTTCTCGCCTGACGGTATGCCGTCTACAGCCGGCAGTGTCAGTCCTGCCTGATAGTCTGTCTTACCGAACTTCAGATAACATTTCTGCAGGTAGATAGAAGCACCGCGACTTTCTTCCAGTCCGTATCCGTGAGCCAGCAACGCTTCGGCAGCCGTCTGTCCCTCGTCGTTCTTCGCACTGTAAATCTGCGGAGCACTGCCCGATCCGTCGTTTTCCACTGTCTGTCCGGCACCGCTGTTCTCTGCCCAGGGCAACAGCCACTCAAAGTCTTCCGAGAAATAGATCACCTCTACCACACCCTTGTCTTCGATGCGTGCAGCCTGTATGCGCAGTGCAGGAGCAGCCACTCCGTCGAAGTAGCCGTACACCGTCACCTTGTGACCGTTCAGGGCTGCCAGATTCAAGCTTTCGGGTGCGTCGATAATAGACACCGAGTTCACCGCACCGTCTATCGTCACATTGTTACCGCTCAGCACACCGCTTGCCGAAATCCATTCACGGCTATCCGATGTGTAGCTGTCCACTTCGGCAGTCACGTCGTGAGCTTCCGGATAATCGATATTATTGCCTTCCGATACCACACGTACCTCGTCGCATACCACGTAAGGCAACGCATGTGCATCCGTTCCTTTCGAACCTTTCACTGCCACCTTGTCGCCTACGTTCACGGCAGTTGCAGTTTGCAGGAACATGTTTACAGCGTACTGTGCATCGGTTACGATGCAGCCCGAAGTCGTCACCGCCGTAACCAGTGCTTCCGGAACCGAAACCACCGTTTCATCTTCCAGTGCCGGCAGCTCGTCGACTGTATACTCCTGACAGTCGCGGTACTTGTCGCCATCCTGCGAAACCACTACCTCCGCACGGCTTGCCAGCGTACAACCCTTGAACACGATTGTCGCCTTGCGCGGATTATCCTCCGCCCCGTCGCGCATGTTGTCAGTTACCGATACCGTCACATCCGTCGTACCGTTTCCTGTGGCAGGAGTCACCGTAATCCATTCGGGCAAGTCCTCCATCACCCAGTCGGCATCCGCATACACGGTAATTGTTTTCGGCTGTGCCCCTTCAGCCTCAAAGTCCAGGGCACTGGCACTTGCCAGTACAGCTTTCGAAAGCGTATTCTCCTCTTCGCTGCAACTGCCCAGAAGCGTTGCCGAGAGAAACAGCACCGAAGCCATGATATAATTGATCAGTTTCATATTTTTTACAGAGTTAATTTGTTTGTTTTGAAGTTGAAGGATCTTTCCAGAAAATCCCTGTTTCACCCCCGAAAAACCTGCTGATGTTTCAAGAGATAGATTATTTATTCCACCCCCGAAAAACCTGCTGATGTTTCAAGAGATAGATTATTTATTTCATTCCCGAAAAACCAACTGATATCTCAAGAGAGAGATTATTTATTTCATTTTTCCGAAAAATCTGCTGGCGTTTCAAGAGATAGATTATTTATTTCATTCTTCGAAAAACCAGCTGATATTTCGAGAGATACATTATTTATTTCATTCCCGAAAAACCAGCTGATATTTCGAGAGATACATTATATTATTTCACCTCCAGAAAACCAGCTGATATTTCAAGAGAGATTAGCTGTTTTGTTTCAGAACAGAAGCTGAAGTTTAGAAACCCAGTCCGTCGCTCCATCCCGGATTCTGTGTCAGATTCGGGTTCAGCGAACGTTCGTTGATAGGAATCGGGTACAGATAATCACGCTCCTCATTGAAACCGTTGCGCACGATATTCTTGTGAGAGTACACATACCCGCTGTTGCTTCCTGTCAGCAGAATATCCTTGCCGATTTCGTACACCAGCACCCCGCTGCCGGCTTCCGGTTTCGCAGTACCTTTATTATATAAGATCACATCCGCCTTACCGTCGCCGCTCAGGTCGTATTCACCCGCACCGGCGAAATACATACCGTAGATATCCTGATCGATGCAGGCTCCGGCTTTCCAGCGCACCAGGTCGTCGAAGCGGAAACCTTCCTGATTCAATTCAACGGCACGCTCACGGCGGATTTCCAGAATCACACCCTTGTTGCTTCCCGATACGTTGGGATAACCCGTTTCCTTAGCCGACAGATAACGGTCCGGATTGGCATTGGCAGCAGCCATGTTCAGGTGCGCGTCGTTCATACCTACACGGTCACGCAACAGGTTCACAGAGATATCCAGATCCTCCTGAGTCAGCGTACCCAGTTCCGCCTTCGCCTCGGCATAGTTCAGCAACACTTCAGCATAGCGGTACACAGGCAAGTCGTTCGTATTGCGGTCGTTGCGGTCTACCTGTCCGCCGGAAGCAGTCGGCTCCTGCACGAACTTGATCGGCTGGTAGCCAGTCACAGTAACCGAGAGGTCGGGAGGAAGCACCGTTGTTTCCCCGATACGGGTATATCCCGGTGTACGGATGCTCTGAGCCAGACGCGGGTCGCGGTCCTTTGTTTCCTCCAGGAAGCTCATTTCCTGCCATCCCGGCTGGTCGGTAAAGCGGCTTCCGTCCTTCATCAGATACATATTCACCATCTTGCGTGTCAGTCCCGGACGTCCCTGAGTAGGAACCAGCGTATGTCCGTTGGCATTGTGATGGATAGCCAGACTGTAGTCGAACTTGATGGCCAGGATATATTCATCCGGATTCGCATCCTCGGCAGCAAAGAGATTCAGGTAGTCCGATTCCGGATGTCCGGTAGAATACAGCTTGTACGGACCATCATTGATAATCTCGCCGGCAGCTTTGGCAGCCAGATCCAGGTAATACGTATAATCGTTGCCCTCCAGCTTCAGGTCGTGATACTTGCGGTACGTACCTTCGTACAGACAGAACTGTGCCTTCAGCGCCAGTGCCGCCCAGCGGTTCACACGATACGGACTGCTCGGTTCTTCCTCGCGTGTAGGAAGATTATCAATAGCATAGTCGATATCCTCTATCATCTTGGTCATCACCAGCTCACGCGAGTCACGCGGCTTGTACAGTGCCTCGTCGGCTGAACCCAGTTCCACATCGTACCAGGGCACATCGCCGAAGCGTTTGACTTTCTCGAAATAGAAGAACGCACGGAAGAAGCGGGTCAGTGCCGTATATTTCACTACCGCATTCTCGTCGCTGCACTGATTCACATACGCCAGCAGAGTATTCATCTTGCGCAGGTCAGTCCATGTCCATCCCCCGCCCGAAGCAGGCACGGTACGGTTGTTTCCGCCCAGCATCTCGTCGGAAAGATTCTGCTGCACGTACAGGTCACTCTGGTCGTCGAAAGGGCTCTTGTCCAGCAGGTTGTTGTAAAACGAGTTACTGAAAAGCTGCAAGTCGCTCTCTGTCTTGAAATAGTCGCTCTGCGATATCTGGCTTTTAGGACTCAGGTCGAGCAAACCGTCACACGAAGTCAACCCCATTGTCAGTACCAGTGCTGTAAATATATATTTTTTCATACGAATCTGTTCTTGGTTGTTTTATTCAATGAATTTTCGTTTAGAAAGTGATGTCTACACCAAACAGCAGCGTCTTCTGCCACGGATAGAAACTTTCGTTATACGTATCGTTGCTGCGGCTGATGGCTCCTTCCGGATCCACGTATTTGGTAATCTTCTTCAGCGGCGACCAGTAGCAGAGGTTCTCGCCCGAGAAGTAGAAACGTGCCTGATCGATACCGATTTTCTTTGTCAGGTTCACCGGAATGGTATATCCTACGGTCAGGTTCTTCAGACGCATGTAGCGGATGTTCTGCAAATAGCGGTCGTTCACCTTGCTCAGCGGACCGGAAGTCGACGAGTATGCCATCGGACGCGGGAAGTAAGCATCCGTATTGTCTTCGGCCCACACCTTGTCCATGAAATCCTTCTGCAGGAAGGTCTGGTAAGGATAAGAGAACGGACCCCAGAACGACATCATGTGTCCGTGAGGATACCAGTAGTGGTTACCTGTTCCCTGGAAGAACACCGATACATCGAATCCGCACCAGCGTACACTGGCATTGATACCATACGACAGGCTGGGCAGTGAGTTACCCAATACCTTGCGGTCGCCCGGATCGGCTACATTGTTGCTGCCTATATCCACCATACCGTCACCGTCGAGGTCGACAAACTTCACGTCGCCGGCCTTCCAGCCTCCGGTCAGTCCGTCTACCATGTAACTCAGGTCTACCTCCTTGGCATACGCCTGTGCCTCCTCGTCGGTAGCAAACAGACCGTCGGTCACAAATCCCCAGATTTCTCCGATGCGCATGCCTTCGTAGTAATCCTTGGCAAATGTCTTGTCTTTATTGTCATACTTGGTAATGTAGCTTTTGTAGTTGCTCACGTTGAATCCCAGACTGTATTCCAGCGGACGTCCGGCCAGTTCGAACTGGTCTCTCCACGACATTGTCACTTCGTATCCCTTTGTCTGCAAGTCGGCTGTATTCATATCCGGCACACCGGCTCCATACACAGCCGGCAGCTCAATACCGTCGGTCAGCATATTCAGCGTGTTGCGCACATATCCGTCTACGGTAATGTTCAGGCGGTTCTTCAGCATGGTCAGGTCGAAACCAAAGTCCCACTGCTGGCTGGTTTCCCAAGTCAGGTCCGATGCCACCGGCGCACCCAGTGTAGCATATTTCGCCATCGAGCTGCCCTCGCCGAACGTGAAACCGGCAAAGTCGCTTACCGAAATCAGACGCATGTATGTATAGTAAGAAGAAACATTCTGGTTACCCAGGCTACCGAACGAAGCACGCAGCTTCAGGTTGTCTACATATCCGCTCAGCGGCTTGAAGAACGGTTCTTCTGAGATACGCCATCCCACCGAACCCGAAGGGAAGAATCCCCAGCGGCTTCCGGCAGCAAAACGCGAGGTACCGTCGTAGCGTCCGCTCGCCTCAAACAGGTAGCGTCCTTTGTAGTCGTAGTTCACACGGCCGAAGAAACCAGCCAGCGCATATTCGCTCTGTCCGCCGCCCACTTCGGTCAGCACCTCCCCTTTGGAGTTCTGTCCCACCAGGTCGAGGTCGTCCAGTGAAGTAGAAGTCAGGTTCTGTCCCGTAGCCGAAACATTCTTCAGATACATGCGTTCGTAGTTGAAACCGACTACTCCAGTCACGTGATGTGCTTCGCCGAATGTATCTTCGTAGTTGGCAAACACGTTTGCCGAATAATAGTTGCGTGTGTTCACCGATTCACTCAGCTTGTTCAGACCGGCTCCGGTAGCATACGACAGCAGCGGTCCGTCCGGATATTCGCGGTAGAACAGGTTGTTCGAACGGTGTGTATTGCGTGTCTGGTACAGACGGTAGGTAAAGTCACCCGTCAGACTCAGCTGTTTGATCGGTGTGATGACCAGTCGTGTAGTATTCGAGAAGTCGTTCGTGCGGTTCACGTTGCGGTGCGATCCCTCACCCAGCATAATATGACGTCCGTTGCCCACCTTATAGTTCAGGTAAGGAGTACCGTACAGCCATGAGCCGTCAGGGTTCTTCATCGGGAAGCATGCCAGCGCGTGACGTCCGCTGTAACCGATGGTATCGTCGATGCTTCCGTTTCCCTGGAAAGTATACTGCGAGCCATAGAACGAAGTATTGTTGCTCAGCGTAGCATAGCGGTTGATGGTAAAGTCAATCTTCGAACGCAGGTTATACTTGCGGTAGATATCCGGATTCATGTTCAGGATACCTTTCTGGTAATCGTATGCCCCGCTCACCAGGTATTTCACATCCTTCGTACCCCCGCTCAGCGAGATGCTGTGCTGCTGGGTAGGACGACGGTCGTTGTACATCATGTGCCACCAGTCGTAGTTGCCGTAGTACACCCACTGACGGCGACCGTTTCTTGTATCTTCCACTACCCACGGGCGGTCGGGGTTCTCCGTCTTATCGTTCACACGAGCCAGCAGCTGCTGCATGTCGTAGTCGGTATAGTCCACGTAGTTCGTACCGTTCTTCGCACGCCAGAAGGTGTTCACCGTATACACCGACCAGTAACCGGTTGTTTCGTAATCGGTAGTCGTGGTAGGAGCCTGCCATCCCAGACGGCCGCTGTAACGCACGGTAGCCTTTCCGTCCTGTGCCGAGCCCGACTTGGTTGTGACCAGAATCACACCGAATGCCGCACGCGCACCGTATACAGCCGCAGCCGACGCATCCTTGATGACCGAGATAGACTCCACGTCGTTCGGGTTCACACGGTCCAGTTCACCCACCGCACCGTCTATCAGCACCAGCGGATCGGCACTGTTGATAGAAGTCGTACCACGCACGTTGATGCTGGGCGAGCTGCCCGGCACACCCGACGAGGTAGTGACATTCAGACCGGCTACCGAACCTTGCAGCATGTTTGCCAGCGACTGAGTCGCACGGTTTTCCAGCTTCTCGCTGCCCACCGTAGCCACGGCTCCCGTCAGGTTCACCTTCTTCTGCGTACCGTAACCGATAACCACCGCTTCATCCAGCATGATGGCATCTTCCTGCATATATACCACCAGATTCTTCTGTCCCGGTTTCACCTTTACCTTTTCGGTAAGATAACCCACATAAGAGAAATTCAGAGTAGCCCCACCGGCAGGTATCTGAAGCTCGAAGGCTCCGTCTACATCAGTAATGCTTCCCTGAGTAGTTCCATCGATGACGATAGACACCCCGATAAGCGGTTCCTGCAAGGCATCCAGTACCTTACCCGATACTGTTCTGTTCTGCGCCGACAGCGTAGAGACACTGCCCGTCAGCAACAGCAACAGCAAAAAAACATACGAATTGAAAACTTTCATAAATAAATATTTAGTAAAACATTAAGTAGCTTGTCGGTGCATCCCCGTTCAGCAAGGCAGGTAAGCATCCGTCGAGAACGCTTTCGGACGTTGCATCTGCTCGGTCCATTCGTGTCCGAACTCATCGCGCACGGTGATAGTCAGATCCACGTCGGCATCCGCCGCCTTCACCTTGAAGAAATGCGTAAACTTTTCGGTAATGAAGCTCGGTGTAGAGCTCAATGTCGACGAGTTGAAACGCTTCACGCTCAGCGCTGCCACATGCAGCGGATCGTAAGCCCATACCTCCTCAGGAGTAAGCTTGTTGCCCTTCTCGTCGGTCACCGTCAGCGTCCAGCGCGGATTCCAGTTCCAGATGTTTATCAGCACCTCGTTGTCCTTGTTCACCGGATAAGCATCCACATAGCGCTGGAATTTCGCCTTGACCGAAGCCGGTACACCGGCCGGCATCTGCGGCACATCCGCCATCGAGAAATGCACATTGTTCAGGTCGTAGCTGCGGAACTGGTAATCCTCCGTCCATCCCGTAGCCTTGTATATCCATTCCATGTCCGTTCCGTTCACCTCCCATACCGAGTATCCGCCCGGTGTTCCGTCGGGACTGATGTGCACACCCGGAGTAAGGTAGCCCGACCACCACCACGAAGCGCATATCGCACCCGCGTTATGTTCGTACACCTCGCGTCCGCCCGTTACGTCATCCTCCGGAGTCACGTTGAAACTCAGGTGCGTATGTCCGGTCACGAAATGCACCTTGTAGCCGTCCAGCACGTCCAGCAGCTGCGTAGTGTTCAGCACGTCATGGTCTATCTTGAAACCTTCCGTCTGCGACGGGTAGAACAGCTGTGCGTGCATCACCACTACCAGCGGTGTCGACTTGTCGACATATGCCAGATCCTTCGACAGCCAGCTCAGCTGTTCGGCCGACACACGTTTCTCGTAGTCGCGTGAGGTAGTGCCGTCGTAGTTGCTGCAATCGATGTCATCCAGCACCACGTAGTGCACCTTTCCGATGTTGAACGAATAATATGTCGGAGCGATATAATCCATGAAACGGCTTCCCGCCTCCTCGTCGCTCGTAGCCTTGTAGTCGTAGTCATGATTTCCGATAGTATGGAAAATCTGAAGTCCCTTCACCTGATTGTTGATGGTATTCAGGTACTCAGGCAGCGCATAACTGTTCGAATACCAGTACAGGTCCCAGGTCATGTCGCCCAGCGTAATGGCATACATCTTTTCGTGCTGGTGCAAGGCACGGTAGCTGTTCAGATCCTCGGTAAAGTCCATAAACTGTCCCAGGTCGCCCGTGCGGTTGGCCAGATGCATATCGCCCAGCATAAACACCTTATAATTATCCTGTCCTTCCACCTCAGTCAGCGAGAAATCCACACGCTCCGTTGTAGCGGCGTCCCCCTTCATCATCTGGTAGAACTGAGGCAAGACTCCCTCGGCAGGAACTTCATATCCCGAAGGAACGGAGATAAACACATACCCCCATTTCTTTTCCGACTGAAGCTGGTAGATACCCCGTTCGTCGGTCACGCTCACCTCTACACCGTCCGATACCACAACACCCTGCACCGGACCGTCGGCTGTCGATACCACCCCGTACACCGTCGTTCCGGCATCCGGCGTGAAATCAATTCCCTCTACAATATTAATATAGGTAGTACCAATCTGTTTCTTGCGGTCACCACGCTTGATGAACACCCGGTACGTACCGCTTTCGCATCCGTCGGTAAGCTTTATGGTAAAACTGTTTTCCGAAACACTCACCAGCACACACGTATACGAAATTCCCCCTGTCGATTCCAGAATAATCACGTCCGATTCCGCCGGCTTGTTACTCCCGGTCACCTGGAACGTATATTCCCCTCCCTTGGCCACTTCTATCAGCGAAGGGCATTCAAACTGTACATCAAAGCTGTCCGCTACAGCTTCCGTCATTCCATCGTTGCTGCACGCCATCAGCGGCAAGACAGCAATCAACAAAAACCAAAGTAAATACGCTGCAAATTTTTTCATTTTATTTTTAAATTGTAAATTTTCCTAACCTGTTCCTTACCTTTTCATTACCAGTTATCTACATGACAACCAGCGTTTTTCAAGCAATTAAAAATCCTTAATTTTCATTGCGCAAAATTAAAGACAGCGTATTTCAAAACAGAAACGCGCATGTGGCAATCCTGTTTCAAAACCATTAAGTTTCCGATGCAGCATACACAAAAAAACGGGATGTGAATACCTGGCTATGTCTTTGCACGGCACAGCATATTGCCGGCAGATAAAATCAAAGCACAACAAAAGGCACTTGTTTTCATAAAAAAGAGTAAATTTGTTTTTCAATTAAAAACAGCAATGGAAAAAGCATATACGATAGACCAGCAAATTGCCCAACTTAAATCAAACGGTATGATGTTTGATGATGAGGAGAAAGCAAAAGAAATTCTTCTTGACGTCGGTTATTATCGGCTAGGATTCTATTCTTTTCCTTATGAGATAAAATTCCCATGTCTGGAACACCGTGACCATAAGCTAAAACCGGGCACAACATTCAAGAGTGTGTATGATCTTTATGAGTTTGATACCAGACTCCGCAGACTTCTGCTTAACGCTCTCGACCGTATCGAGGTCAATATCCGCACAAAATTCATCTACAATATATCACTCCGGTATATTGACGATCCTTGCTGGTTTGTCAACCGTAAATATGTAACATCCAATTTTGTAAATGCCTTTGAAGAGCAGGTCTATGCTGCTATGCGTAAAAATCCCATAATCCAGCATCACCATGCAAATCATCCGGGGATATATGCTCCGGCATGGAAAACCATAGAGTTTATGACAATCGGCAATATCATTACATTATATGATTCGTTGAAAGAGACGGATGCAAAAGATTTGGTAGCCAATGCCTATGGCTGTTCAAGAGGTGTTTTTTACAATTATATGGAAACAATTCGTGTCCTTCGCAACAAATGTGCACACGGAGGCTGCATCTACCGCATGGACTTTCCCAGAGGTATTAAGCGCTTGCCTGCTGACATTTCTGCCGATTGCAGACACAACATTAAAGGTGGCATAGATGTTGTAAGATATATTCTGGGATGCATCTCACAAACCCGAAAAACGGAATTGGAGAACGAAATCCATAATCTTGTCTGCTCCATTCAGACAGATGAAGCTAAAAAAGTTGTGGCACAGACTTCTAAACTCGAATGTTGAACAGCCCTACTGTTTGGCGGAATAAAAAATAATGCTTACCTTTGCAATACGAAAGTGCCCGTGCGAGCTTAGTCGTCGCATCTGCACTATAAAAAGGAATTAGAGAAGTCTCAGTCATTACGACTGGGACTTCTTGCTTTTAACAGTCATATCATCCTCAGAAAGTTTCTTTCAATCTATTCTTTCCTCATCCGATTCTGAAAAAGCGTCCAGGCCTCCGCCGTTAAGTTTCCGATGCAGCATACACACAAAAAACGGGGTGTGAACCACGCCGCGATACCGCAAACGTGAGGTTCACACCCCGTGTCAGTCAGATATTATATAATGGTTTCTTTATTCCTCCCACCACAGTTTGGGATACTCAGTCTTTCCGTTTGTACCGAGATTCTTCCACCATTTAGAATTTGTTCCATCCGTGCTAACTCCCCAGTTTTCGTTTTGTGACTCGTCGGGCCATCCTGCTGTTGCCCCCTGAGGAACGGTAGTACCATCGCTAAAGTAATACACTTCCATAGACACGTCCTGAGTAACAGCCACAGCCTTCAGGTCGCTGCCCGACCAATAGCTTGCCAGAACACCACATTCACCGCTCATTTCAGTCATGACACCGCAAATAGCAGCCACATTGCTGTTTCCGCTCACCTCTCCTACAGAGAAGGAAGCTTCTATCAGACCCGACTGGCGCATTTCTCCTACCAGGCCGCCGACATTTTCCGTACCCTCCACTTCGCCGTAGTTGGCACATGCCAGCACATATCCGTATGCAGCCATACCGCCGGTTATACCTCCGGTAACGCTTGTACCGGTAACTTTTGCATTGTTGCGTGAAGCAGAAATCGTACCATACGATGAACCAGCAATACCTCCTACAAAACCGTCAGTACCGGTAACACTACCATTGTTCAGGCCGAAACGGATCTTGCCATAGCCTTCTTCGTTGAAGCCGACAACTCCACCCACAAAGTTCTTACCTGCAACAGCAGCTTCGTTGGTGCACGAAAAGACATTACCAGCATTAAATCCTGCAATACCACCTGTATTTTCACCGTTGCTGCTGATATCGTCCAGGTTGATACAGTCGGTCACTTCTCCGTTGCGCACATATCCGGCTATACCACCTACCGACTGAGTCGTACCTGCTTCAATGGTTGATTCAGGTTCATTTACACACGCTTTTACATATCCACCCTGAGATACAGTACCAACAATACCTCCTATTATCTTAACGTTGACCAGATTTCCATCTTCATCAGTTTGCGGCTCTGCAGTCACCTTACCTTTGTTACTGCACTCACTCAGCGTAGCTCCCATACCTACACCTCCGGCAATTCCGCCTCCGCCGTTTATGCAGACTATCACTTCACCATTGTTTACACATTTGCTCAGCTGCATGTTGTAACCGCTTGCCTGACCTGCTATACCACCAATCGAAGTAGTACCTTTCACTTCACCTTCATTACTGCATGCCACGATCACCCCCTGACTGTTAGCTACAATACCTCCAGCACCACCGGCTGTACTGACGATATCCCCATAATTGATACAGTTACTGATACCAGTGTCGCCACTGTAACTGGAAGCAATACCGCCAACGGCACTCTTGCCGACGATATCTCCATAGTTGGTACAGTCTGCTATCTTGACACCACTCATAGCCGAAGCCACAACACCTCCGGTTTCAGTTTCGTCCCCTGTCACACTGGCATAATTGTGGCAGTTTATCACCTCACTCTTATTGCTTTGCACACGGGCAGCTATAGCAGCCGTATAGCGGTATCCATGTATTTCGCCGGATGCGATTGTTATATTTTTCAATATCGCATCACGTGTAATACCGAACAGTCCGGTATACTGCACCACCCCTGTTTCCGGAGCCTCCGGAGCCAGATTAAAGTTGTATATTTTAAATTCTCCTCCGTCGAATGTTCCCGTGAAAGGCGCAGAAAAGCTTGCACCCACCGGCTGCCAGTCGGTCACCCCGTCAAAGTACAGGTCGGCTTCCTGTGCATAACTCTTGGCAAGCATGTCCGGATCCGGCTCTTCGCCTGCCATGATAGCAGCAAACTCGTCTACGATACCCACCTTTACAGTACCGTCGGCATCTTCACGCTGTCCTACTTCTCCGTTTTCGTACTCAAATACAATGGGAGTACCTGCCTGTCTGCCTATGCGTATATTTTTGTCGCCAACCTTCAAGACGGTATAAATCGGCAACTCCCCTTCTGCTACCGGCTGAGTTTCAATTTTGGCATTTCCTTCCGCATCGAACACCACTTCATTCTTCGTTCCGTCTGTCGCCTCCATGGTTGCAGTCTGACCTGCCAGACCGGCAACTGTCAGTTCAGTTGTTACCACTACCGGCTCTGGAACTTCTGCCGGAGTCTTCTCGTCTTCGCTGCATGACACTGTCAATAAAAGTGTCAGAAACATTCCTGCGTAAACATTACATCTTCCCATAAAAATAAATTTAATTTTTTAAATAGAAATAAAATTTCAAGCCCAATAAATATGCTATAACGTTTTTCAAAATTGCCTATATAAGTTACAGAATCATTAAAATACCCACAAATTACCTACTATTCTTCTAAAATCAACGCATAAATGTAACGATTGGCAAAACTAGTATTTTTCTTTAGCCCGCCAACTTTATTTACACTTTTTAACCCTATCAAATTATTAGTCCGTCTTTTCCCGAATCAATCCGCGCTCGAATAAAGGATGCAGCATACACACAAAAAAACGGGGTGTGAACCACGCCGCGATACCGCAAACGTAAGGTTCACACCCCGTGCAAGTATATATTAATAGTTTCTTTATCTTACGGCTCCCCCAGTCCCCGCACGATCACCTCCACCTCCGGCTTGAGGAAAAACTTGCGGTGCTTGTCGTGGCCCAGTGCCGCCAGCCCCTCGCGGATGGACGGACAGCGGTACATCCACCGGTACAGATTGCGCCGTGCCGTTTCCGGCGAACGGTCGGGAAAATACAGACAAGCCAGCTCCGACTTGCCGTAGATACGCAGACGGAATTCCCCGTCGCCATGTTCATTCTCTTTCATACCGCATCCCCTTTCCGGCACGTCCGGCTTCCTTGCGCGGCGATACCCGTTCGAAAGCCGCCCCGTCCAGCATCCCCTTCAGCACCATGCCCGGACGGAAACGCACCCATATCTTGTTTATCATCGATTCATGAAAGTCAGCCTCCAGCCGCACTCCCTCGCTTTTCACTCCCACCTGAAGCGAACCCAGCTCACCCAGACGGACAATCTCGCCGTTGCACAGCCCGCGGCAGACCTCCTCTTCCAGCGCTACAAGCACCGCCAGCGTATCGGCACGTGTCACCGTACACCGCCGCTGAATACGGCGCGCCATGTCGCCCAGCGTCACCTCTCCCCGCGCCTGTGCACGGGCATAATACGTCATCTCTGCCGAAATATCACGCGGGTCAACCCGCGGAACCACCGAATAAGTCACTGCTCTTTCTTTCATCCTCCTTACGCTTTAAATTGTTTGCCGGCGCAGTCACAGGCGTACCCGCGAACTCGCCGATTTTCGTCATGCTGGGATTATACCCGTAATATACCTTTCCCGTCGCCCCGTTGCGGTGCTTGGCTACCGTAGCGATGCCCATGCCCCGCGTAGACCACCCCGTATCGGGATCCACCCGGATGTGATAACGCTCCGGACGGTGCAGCAGAATCACCAGGTCGGCATCCTGCTCGATGGCCCCACTCTCACGCAGGTGACGCAGCTCCGGACTCCCCGCCCGGTCTTCCGCCTGACGGTTGAGCTGGCTCGACACGATGACCGGACACCCCAGCGAGCGCGCCAGCCCCTTCAGCTTGCGGCTGCACTCCGCCACCTCCTGTTCACGCGTACGCCCCGGATTCACCGTGGCAAGCAGTTGCAGATAGTCGACGATGAGCAAGCCCAGCAGCCCCTTTGCCCGCAGCGACTTGGCGATGACACACAACTGGTCGACGTTGATGTACGGCGTATCGTCGACATGCACCGGCAGCGCGCTCATCCGTTCCGCCGTACGGTGCACATCCTCCACCTCCTCCGGCGAGAGCCTGCCCTGACGGATACGCAGCGGATCGGCCGAACTCTCCGCCAGTACCATACGCTCGCCCAGTTCCGAAGCCGTCATCTCCAGCGTGAAGAACACCACCGGCACACCCGCCATCGCCGCCTGACGCGCAAAGAACAGGTCGAGTGCCGTCTTTCCGTCGGCCGGACGCGCCGCCGTAAAAATCAGGTTGCCCGGCTGCCATCCCCCTGTCATCTCGTTCAGCCGCTGCAAGCCCGTAGGCACCCCCGTCAGCCCGTTCACAGCCAGTTCCTGCCGGCGGTCCACCAGCGCCACCGTATCATCCATCACCTCCGGCATGGGGTGCAAGTGATTCTCCAGCGGCGAATCCTCGAGCAGCGCCCCCAGTTCCCGCTGCGTATCAATCAGCACATCATACACATCACACGTCATATCGTTTGCCGCCGCCAGCTCCCGTGTCAGCACCTCCACCAGCTTCCGCCGCAGGTAATACTGAAACAGGATGCTGCAATGATACTCCAGGTGAGCCGATGTAGCCACCCCCGCCGCCAGTTTCGCCACGGCAAACGGACCGCCCGCATCGTCCAGCCGTCCCTGAGCACGCAGCTCCTCGGTCACCGTCAGCATATCCACCGCCGCTCCCCGTGCATACAGCGCGTTTATCGCCTCGAACACCACCCGGTGCGCCGTCAGGTAAAACATCTCGGCACGCAGACTTTTCAGCACCACCGCCTGAGCCGAACGCTCCAGCAGGCACGCCCCCAGTACCGCCCCTTCTATTTCTTCCGTATAAACCATCCCCATAATCCTAAAAATATGACTGCTGTCCGATACAGCTTTTCACATTACTGAAAATCCGATTGCCTTTACGGATAATCCCTCCTGTTAAAATCGCCTTTTATTTCTATGTATATCAATAAGTTAGTGATGACTTTCTGTCGGACAACACAGATAAACATATTATCAGTGCCCGATAAACATATCCTACAGGCTGATTGTCTGTATTGTTTCCATAGATAAGCCCTCCTGTTAAAATTATTGCTTAGTTTTTATATATCAACAAGTTACTGAGGGTTTGAAAAGTTTTATCGGACAGCAATGATTGACAATTTAAAAAGTTTCATCAGACAACACTGATAAAAATATAGTCAATTGAGTACAAAACTCTTCATCTGCAAATACTTCAGCGCCGTACGAGCCCGGTCGATAGACGGCAGCATGCAGAGATACATCTCGATGTTTCCCACCGCCTCCTCGCGCTCGGCCAGCGTCAGTTTCCCCCACGCCTTGCGTGCCGCCTCGATGTCGAGGGCAGGCTGCTGCGTCATGTCGTGATACTGTTCCCAGAACACCTCAAACATCTCGTCGCCCGCGCTCCTGCGCCTTCCGTCCGCACCGTTTTTCACCCGCATGCGACACAGCGTATCGTAGTGCAGCAGACGCAGCTTCGAACAGTTCTGCACCTTCATCACCTCCACCACACCGTTCTGCTCCAGCTCTCCGATAAAATGCGCCACATGTTTCCTGCTCCATCCGAACCGTATACTCAGTTCCCTACCTGAATACGTCAGTTCGCCCCGTTTCAAACATTCAGGGGTATCACCCTGATCGGTAAAGCACGCCGCCATGAGCAGATACACATACGCCTGCGAGTCGGAATGCCACTTTCCGTACATTTCAGCAAACATCTGGGTAAGCAGTCGCCTCGAAAGTACCAGAAAGCCCAGATTGCCAGGATTTTTCATAGTTAGTACAAAGTCCATAATTCTTCATTTTTTACGTAATCCGAACAGGGGGTTGCCACCAGGGTAGCCACAAGGTAGCATACCTATCCTACTCGTTTACAGGTTATTACAATACCCCAGGTAGCCACAAGGTTGCCACTAGGGTTGCCACCCTTTCCTATTATATATTAAAAGAAAGAGTAAAAGCAAGGGAAGTTTTTCTCGCAAAGAAAAACGTTCAGCCACGATTTTTCCGTTATCTTTGTGTCATCAACAGAACCTGACAGGTAAACTTCCGTTCTTGTCTTTCATCGGTAAAAATACCGATTGGCAGAGTATTAATTACTGCCCTATACGGCAGAGATAAACCCCGAGAGACAAGACTAATGAAATATTTCGGAAAATTATACGCTTCGTGCGAGCCTACGAAGCAACAGATAGACGAGTGGCTCAAAGAGTTAAGAAAGTTCATCGATACACTGTACGCCCTGTCGCACGTATCGAAGTCGGAAATCCAGCGCATCACGGGCATCGGCACGCATACGTGTTTCGACACCGTCCGCAATTTCCGTTTCAAGACGCTGGCCACTTTCTTCAAGGCAGCCGAACAGGTGTGCGAGATAGATTTCGACGTAACCACCCTGAGGCTGATCATAGAGAGCTGCATCATGCACAAGACGAACCTGATAGTACGCGAGGCCGATCCCGACGAGGAGCCGGGAGAAAACGAGTTCAGGATTCTGAAGCAGCTTTCCGTAGGCACGGACTCCCGAAAAGGCAACCCGACGGGAAAAAAAGCTGAAAAGTTGAAGTAAACATCAGGAAGTTTACCCGGATATTCGTACAAAAGCTCCGGCTTTTCGTACGAATATTCAAAAAAATCTCCGGACATTGTCTGCACATCGCATCCGTTTCCGGAACATCTTTACGCATCAGAATCAGACCGAAAGACCAGCAGCAACACTTGTCCGGTCACCCAATCCGTACCAATCGACAAAATCCGGACAAATCGACAAACCGGGCAACCGTTTGCGCAAACATGCTGAAACGTCAATAACATATCACAAAAAAGCTCAACAAACGCAAGTTAAAGCCCTTCCGAGTGAACCTTTCTGCCCATTATTTGTTATCTTTGCAGCGAAGAACGACTTCCTATGCGGCTGTGGGAGCGGATCCTAGACAGAAGCACGATGTGCGTCATCTTCCGTATTTGGAGATAACAAACTGATTCATAGTGTTTTTCAGACGCTAGGAAGGAGAGAGAGGTGCATCCGTACCTCAACAAACATTCAATCAAGAAAAAAGGGAACAAAAAATCAGAAGGACAAACATCCACAGACATGGAAAAAGAACAGGTATGGCTGCCCCTGCAGACGGTGTACAACAAAGAGCTGCTTGTAGCCGACTATCTCAAAGAGCAGGGCATTGAGCATTACATCCCCATGACATACGAACTTCGCGACACCGGACACGAGGGTGAATGCACCCACATACTCGTACCCGCCATCCACAACCTGATTTTCATCCACCGTCCCTACGACGCCAACTGGTGCCGGCAGTTCGCCTCCGAAGCCCCGCTGCCCGTCTATTTCCTGAAGAAGGAACGCAACGGCAATGACTACTGCACGGTGAGCGAACGCGACATGCAGAACTTCATGCATGCCACCAACCCCGACATCCAGGGCACGCGGTTCATCGATTCCGAAAAGCTTCGCGGCAAGCGCAGCGTCCCCGTCCGGGTAGTACGCCGCGGTCCGCTCTACGGTGTGACCGGCAAGTTCCTCCGCTACGGAGGCCGCCACTACATCGCCATCGAAATGCCCCAAAGCACCGCCCTGCTCAAAGTGAGCTACACCTGGTGCGAAACCATCGAAGAATAAATTCAGAAAAACAATATAAAACCACTAACAGACAAGCATGAAACTAAAAGCTTTATCACTTGTTATTTTTATGGCATGTTCGCCCCTGCTCATGGCGCAGTCGGGCATGACCGACCAGCAAGTGCTGGAATATGCTAAAGATGGAGTAAAACAAGGCAAAGACCAGCGTACCATAGCTACCGAGCTGGCACGCCGAGGCGTAACCCGCGAACAGGCGGAACGCGTGAAGAAAATGTACGAACAGCAGACAAACACCGGCTCGGAAGACCTGAGCGGAACTGCCAAGGCAGAAGCACGCCTGCGCCAGCAAGTGCAGGAAGACAACTCTACCCTGCTCGACGAACAGCCACAGGCACAGGAAGTGGCACAGCAGGACGCCGTATTCGGCCGCAACATCTTCAATACCCGCAACCTTACGTTCGAACCGAACGTCAACATAGCCACCCCGCCCAACTACCGCCTCGGTCCGGGCGATGAAGTGGTAATCGATATCTGGGGAGCCAGCCAGAACACCATCCGCCAGCAGATCTCGCCCGACGGAACCATCAACCTCGAACAGCTCGGCCCTGTATTCCTGAGCGGCATGAGCATCGAGCGCGCACAGCAGTACCTCACCGGCGAACTCCGCAAGATCTATTCCGACCAGAGCAACCAGATACGCGTCACACTGGGCAACACCCGCACCATCCAGATCAACGTGATGGGCGAAGTGATACAGCCGGGAACCTACGCCCTCTCCGCCTTCTCTACCGTATTCCACGCCCTCTACCGTGCAGGCGGTGTGAGCGACATCGGTAGCCTCCGTAACGTGAAAGTATCGCGCGGCGGACAGACCGTAGCTACGGTAGACGTTTACCAGTTCATCATGCAGGGCAAGACCCGCGACGACATCCGCCTGGAAGAAGGCGACGTGATCATCGTTCCTGCCTACGAAGAACTGGTACAGATTACAGGCAACGTGAAACGCCCCATGCGCTACGAAATGAAGAAAGGCGAAACCCTTTCTACCCTGCTGAAATATGCCGGCGGATTTACCAGCGACGCCTATACCAAGAGCCTGCGCATCGTGCGCCAGAACGGTAAGGAATATCAGGTAAACACCGTGGATGACACCGACTACAGCGTATGCCAGCTGCACGACGGCGACGTAATCACCGCCGAAGCCATTCTGGACCGCTTCACCAACAAGCTGGAAGTGCGCGGCGCCGTATACCGTCCGGGCATCTACGAGCTGGGCGGCAAGCTGAACACCGTACGCGAACTGGTAGAGAAAGCCGACGGACTGATGGCAGACGCCTTTACCGGCCGTGCCGTACTGTACCGCGAGCGCGAAAACAAGACCCGCGAAGTGAAGCAGATAGACATCCGCGCCATCATGGACGGCAGCCAGCCCGACATCCCGTTGCAGAAAAACGACGTACTCTACATCCCCAGCATCCACGACCTGGAAGACCTGGGTAACGTACAGATATTCGGCGAAGTAGCTCATCCGGGCGACTATCCGTATGCCGACAACATGACCCTCGAAGACCTCGTGATCACCGCAGGCGGTCTGCGTGAATCGGCTTCCGTAGTACGTGTCGACGTGGCACGCCGCGTAAAAGATCCGAAGAGCACCGAAAGCCCCGCTACCATCGGACAGAACTTCTCTTTCGGCCTGAAAGACGGCTTTGTGGTAGACGGCGAACCGGGATTCACTCTCCAGCCTTACGACCAGGTATTCGTACGCCGCAGTCCGGGCTACAGCGCACAGCAGAACGTGGTAGTAGACGGTGAAGTGCTTTACGGCGGAACCTATGCTCTGAGCAGCAAGAACGAACGCATCAGCAGCATCATCGCCAAGGCAGGAGGCGCCACTCAGTTTGCCTACGTAAAGGGAGCCAAGCTTACCCGTGTAGCAAACGACGAAGAGAAACGCCGCATGCAGGATGTAGTGGACATGATGCGCAAGGAAATGGGTAACGGAGCCATCGACTCACTCGGTCTGAAAGTACTCGACACCTTTACCGTAGGTATCAACCTGGAAGAAGCCCTTGCCAATCCGGGCAGCGATGCCGACATCGTATTGCGTGCAGGCGACGTGATCAGCGTGCCCGAATACGTGAACACCGTGAAAATCAGCGGTGCAGTGATGATGAGCAACACCGTATCCTACAAGCAGGGAGAAGGCGTGAAATACTACCTGAGCCAGGCAGGAGGCTACAGCCAGAACGCCAAGAAGAGCAAGAATTCATTGTCTACATGAACGGCCAGATAGCCGAAGTGAAAGGCAGTGGCAAGAAGCAGATCGAACCGGGCTGCGAAATCATCGTGCCCAGCAAACGTCACAAGCCGAATCAGTTAGGCAGCATACTGGGTTATGCCACTTCGTTCGCTTCACTGGGAACCATGGCAGCATCCATTGCTAACTTGATAAAATAATATAGATTTCTCATAAGCCACAGGGAGCACGGTAAGGAACTTCTAAACCCAAGTCTTTTTCACTTACCAAGCCGTGCCGACTGTGGTATTTTTCACATAAACATATATGACTGAAAACAAAAACTATCAGCAACCGGACGTACAGGATCCGGAAAACGATGAACTCGAAATAGACTGGATGGATATTCTACGCCGTATCTATGCCATCCGTAAGACTCTCTATAAAGCAGCCGGTGTAGGCGTAGTGCTGGGTATTATCATTGCCCTGAGCATTCCCAAACAATATACAGTAACAGTTACCCTTTCTCCTGAAATGGGAGGAGATAAATCAAGCGGACTTGCCAGTCTTGCCTCTTCTTTTTTAGGTGGAAGTGCAAGTAGCAGTAGTAACGATGCACTAAATGTAACCTTAGCACCAGATATTGTAGCCTCTACCCCATTTGTACTTGAATTATTCAATACCCGTGTACAGACACTTGATGGAGAACTGGATACCACCTTGGTGACCTATCTGGATGAACAGAAACAACCCTGGTGGGGATATATCAAGTCAGCTCCAGGTTTGGCAATCGGAGCAATCAAGTCACTATTTACTGAAGAAACTGATACAACAGCAACATTAAATCCTTTTCAACTGACCGAAAAAGAATATCAGAAAGTAGAAGGATTAAGAAAAGCCATCACAGCTGAAGTAGACAAAAAAACCGCTATGACCACCGTTACAGTTACCTTGCAAGACCCTAAAGTAACCGCCATGGTAGCCGACAGCGTAGTAGGCAAACTCCAGCAATATATCATTGATTATCGTATCAAGAAAGCTAAAGAAGATTGTGCCTATCTGGAAGAGCTGTATAAAGAGCGTCAACAAGAATATTACGATGCCCAAAGCAAATATGCTCATTATTTCGACACAAACCGTAATATTGCTCTCCAAAGCGTGCGTGCCGAACAGGAACGTTTGCAAAACGATATGAACCTTGCTTATCAGGTATATAGCCAAGTAGCACAACAGTTACAGGTGGCTCGTGCCAAAATTCAGGAAGAAAAACCTGTATTTGCTGTGGTAGAACCGGCTAGTGTACCTTTGGAGCCTTCAGGAACTAGTCGAAAAGTAATTTTAGCGGGAATTATATTTTTAGCAGTTTGCAGTACGGGAGCATGGGCACTATTAATCAAACCGTATTGGATTAAAATAAAAAATATCATCCAATTAAAAAATAGGCACATATAAATATTTATTACTGATATAATTATCAAAATTATATATTTTCATATCTATCTCTATTGACTCAGAACATAGAATATCAGTATTTAACTTATAAAAAAGAAAAAAATCTCACATTTTTCATTAGAATGATTGACAATCAAGAAAACAACAAGAGAATTGCCAAAAACACAATAGCCCTTTATGTCAGAACATTATTAACCATCTCGATCGGATTATTTACAAGCAGATTAATCCTTAAAGTTTTAGGTATTAATGATTTCGGTATTTATAATGTTGTCGGTGGTATTGTTGCCTTATTTACAATCATAACAGCCTCCCTCACACAGTCTATCAGTAGATTCATTACTGTTGAATTAGGTGCAAATAATAAGAAACAACTACAGGCTGTATTCAGTACAAGTATTAATATTATGATTTTTATTTCAATAATAGTCTTGCTTTTATCTGAAACGATTGGGATATGGTTTTTAAACAATAAAATGAACATTGCAGCGAACAGAATGTATGCTGCAAATTGGGTTTTCCAGTTTTCAACTATATCATTTATTGTCACATTAATAAGTATACCTTATAACGCTGTAATTATAGCTCATGAAAAAATGAAGGCGTTTGCATATGTTGGAATTCTGGAATCTATACTGAAATTAATAGCAGTTCTCATTTTATATATAACTCCTATAGACAAATTAATAACATATTCGTTTATGCTATTAATCGTATCTATAATTATTCGCCTAATTTATAGTAGCTATTGCAAAAAAGAATTCGAAGAATGTAAATATCGTTTTTTTATCGAGAAAAAGCTTCTTACAGAAATGTTTGGTTTCGCAGGATGGAATGTTTTTGCTTCAGCGACTTACGTTGTAAATACACAAGGTATAAATATAATTTCAAATTTATTTTTTGGAGTGAGCATTAATGCAGCTCGAGGCATAACTACCCAAGTAGAATCTATAATAATGAATTTTGTCAATAATTTCACTACTGCTGTTAAACCACAAATAGTAAAATCCTATTCATCTAAGAATTTCGATTACATGTCACATTTATTATGTAGTGGCACAAAATACAGCTATTTTTTAATGTTGCTATTTTCTTTACCCATCATACTTGAAACAGAAACAATCCTTAAATTATGGTTAAATGTATATCCTGAATACACAGCTATATTTATAAGATTAGCTATGCTACTTTCTTTAGTTGGTTTAATGAGTGACTTATTATTCACAAATATTTTAGCAATTGGTAAATTAAAAAAGTATATGATTTGGGAGACTTGTTTCAGTTGCTTGATATTTATCGTTTCATATCTGTCATTTTTAAATGGTTCTTCCCCCATTATCCCCTATATTATGTTCGTTTGTGTATATCTTATTTTAATAGTTGTAAGATTATACTATTTAAAAATAACTGAAGGATTTGCCATAAATCAATATATAAAAGAAACATTATTTCCTATAATAAAGGTTACTATGATTTCAATTATAGTTCCCATTACATTAAAATCTTCTTTAGCACCAAGTTTAAGTAGTTCTATAATAATTATTATTACAACAATCTGTTCTGTATGTTGTAGTATTTATGTACTGGGCATGCAAAAAGCCGAAAGAGCATTCATAAACAAAAAATTAAAGACATTAATAAAAAATTAAAGCCTATCATATAATAAATACACATTTTTAATGAATCTATACCTTTCTACAAAATTTTAATTAGCCCCATGAGTAGCATAAAAATTATCATTCCATATTTTGGACATTTTCCACCTCAATTCAAATTTTGGTGGGCCACAGCTTTAAAAAATGAAAGTATAACTTTTCATATCATAACAGATAATAAAGATATCAAAAGTGAAAAAAACATATGTGTCAGCTATATTACCTGGTCAGAATGCAAAGAATTAATCCAATCTCATTTTGATTTTAAAATAGCATTACCATCCCCATATAAGCTGTGCGATTTTAGACCGATTTATGGAAAACTTTTTCAACAATACATTAACGGAGCTGACTTTTGGGGATTTGGTGATATCGATCTTATTTATGGAGATATTAGGCAATTTATTACCGAAAATGTATTACAGAATTATGATTTAATTTCTGGTTGGGGACATTTAACATTAGTAAGGAATAATGACTACTGGAATAATTTTTATAAAATAAAACAAAAAGGATGTCCCGATTATACAGAAGTTTTATCAGATCCTAAAAATCGAGGATTCGATGAATATTGGCATGGTGGTTTTGCTGATAAAGCCAAGCTGCTACACCGAAATAAAGTTTGGGATATTCGACCATTTGATGATTTAACAATACCACAATTTAATCTAAACTTCGAATCTGATTTAAGATGTAAAATAGAAAATTCAAACTTAATGTATGAATATAACAACGGAGTTCTATTTCGCGTATATAATATACTAAATACACTTTATAAAGAACCCATTATGTACATGCACTTCAAAAGAAGACAAAATTTACTCCAAATTGAAACAAATAATACCAAACAATTTCTCATCATCCCAAATAGATTTATTGATTGGCAGCCCTTAAATATTGATAAAATAAAAACATTTACAAAAAAAAGTTTTATCAAGCAATCAATCTTTAAGATTTCACTTAAAATCCAAAGATTAAAACAAAAATTAAAATAGAATATATTCATCATTTTAATCAGGTGAAGCTTTTAGTTTCAAACATTTAAAATGAGAATTTATAAGTATAAAAACATGATAGAATTATGAAGATATTATGGCTTTGTGGAAATCCTGGATTATTTCGAGCAACATCCTTAGCTGATGGAGGTTGGATAGGAGCTCTACAGACAGAACTTACACACAACTATAACGTACAACTAATCAATGTATTTGAATACCCTCGAAAAGCGAAGGTTCAAATAGATAAAAATGTTACATATTATCCTATATATATTGGAAAAAGAAATAAGCTCTTTGATAAATTTTATCATAAAATTGTTGACAAAATATTTCTTTCAAATGTACTTGATATAATTCAGAAAGAAAAGCCAGACATTATTCAATGTTGGGGATCAGAATTAGGATATGGCTTAATCAGAAATTATACCAATATTCCAGTAATACTACATATTCAAGGCTTACTTAATCCTTATTTAGATGCATATTTTCCTCCAGGATATAGTTTAGTTAAATTATTGGCAGCGAGAAAATGGAATCTAATATCATTTGTTCGATACCAATGGTTGCCTTATTATCTATTCAAAAAAAATACAATTAGAGAAAGAAAAATACTAAGACATATCAAATATCTTTTAGGCCGTACATCATGGGATAAAGATTGTGCTCAATTATTAAGTCCGCAAGCAGAATATATTTTCTGTTCAGAAGCTCTCCGTTCTAACGTCATAAATGCAGAAAAATGGAAATGGACAGAAAGTAAAAAACTAACTATAAGTACCATAATTTCATCTGCAATATATAAAGGTGTAGATGTAATTCTACGTACTGCTAAATTACTAAAAAAAACTTGGGGAAATGACTTTGAATGGAATATTTATGGTGTTAGTAACATAAGTATTCATGAGAGATTAACAAATATCAAGGCTTCTGAAGTAAATGTAAAAACATATGGACGCGTATCAGCTGAAACAATTGCAAAAAAATTATCTCAAAGTGATGTATATTGTCACCAATCATATATAGAGAATAGTCCTAATAGCGTATGTGAAGCTCAATATTTAGGCGTACCTATTGTTGCAGCCAATGCAGGAGGAATGGATACAATTATTTCTGATGGAGCTGGTATTTTAGTCCCTACCAATGACGCTTATCGTTCAGCATGTGCTATTATACAAATAAAAAAAGATAAAATATATGCAGAAGACATTAGTAAAAAAGAAATATCTAAAGCAATAGAAAGACACTGTAATGTATCAACTCAATTAATAAATATCTATAAAGACATACTCAATAAAGAAAAAAGCTATGAATAAGATTATATTTGTAACATTCGCAGATAGTAAATTTAAAAAATCAATAGAGCGCCTCAAAAAAGAAACAGAAGACTTCGGTTTTACTGAAAGATATTTTCTATCAGAAAAATTTTTGCCTAACAATTTTTTCAAGGGTTTTAATCCGAAAATTTACAGAAGAGGTTATGGATATTGGATTTGGAAGCCATATATAGTACTAACAATGTTAGAACAATTAAATGAAGGAGATATCTTAGTTTTCTCAGACGCAGGTAATATATGGAATAATCAAGGAATAGCCAGATTTAAAGAATACCTTTCTATGTTAAGTTACGAAAAACCAATAGTAGCTTTTGAACAACCTTTCTTAACAAAAGATTGGACAAAAGGTGACGTATTTAATCATATCTGCCCTCAAAACTGGCAAGATTATGCTATGGAACTTCAACTAGCAAGTGGAATGTATATTATATACAAATGCAAAATATCTATGAATGTTTTTAGGAGGTGGAATGAAATCGCAACAAACTATCGAGATTTATTTACGGATAAAAAATCAAAAAATCCTAATCCAAAGGGATTTGAAGAAGCACGTCACGACCAAAGTGTTTTAAATCTCCTAATACGCTCAGTTCCCCATACAGCTATAAGTTGGAAAGAGGTAGAGCCTCTCGATAAAAATTGGGAGAATATGAAAAAATACCCAATTTGGGCCAAGCGAGAAAAAAATGAATCTATATATGATAAAATAAAAAATAAAATAAAAAAGTGTTTTACTATTTGGGCTGGGTTATACTTAATATACTGCAAAGGATTCTACTTCAAAAATAGAAAATGTTGGTAATTACACATAATAGCATAAATAAGCACTAAGCATCTCCAAATGAAATATTATTTTAAGGTAGAAAAAACTCATTATCCACATATAACATCTACCAATATAAAAAATTAAAGAAGTTTTCAGAGAGAAGGCATTAATTATTTATGATTATCCCCATGTATTTAAAGCTATCTAATTTACTATCTTTCTTAGTATTAATATTGACTTTTATTTCGGTAAATTCATGTTCGCCATTTCCAATAGGAAATTTATGGACAACAACTATATTACAACTCATAACAATATGTATTATATATATAAATAAAAAAAAACTTCTACCTCAATATAATATTGATGACAGATATATAAAATTATATCTAATTTGGAGCTTTATCTGTATAATTAGAGGGTTTATGATTTCAGATAACCTTATTGAATATAAACAATTAGTAATGGGAGGGATAGATATATCAATGCCAATTCTCAGTTGGCTATCGTTTAAACCTTTTTATGCTAAAAAAATTCTATCTTTTTGGTATAAATATGCTATTCTTTTTTTTATTCTATTTTACATTTGGGTTATCGGTTTTACCCAATTGTATTTATCTCCTTTATTATTACTATTTTGTTTTTTTCCTCTTTTTCCTTCACGAAAAGCAGGGACTATTTTTATAGCAGGTATTCTATTTTGCCTACTAGCGGGTGAAGCAAGAAGTCAATATTTAAAAGCAATACCAGCACTATTAATCGGTATATTAATACTAATAAAACAAACACAAATACCCTATCGACTAATTAAAATAGGACATTGCTTAGCCTATTTATGTACTTTAGTAATATTTACTTTTATATTCAAAGGTCTTTTAAATAACTATTGGGGAGAGTCAAGTCCTGAAGAATTAAAGGCAGAATATCGCGAAGACAATTCTGATACCCGAAGTCTTATCTACATTGATGCAATAGAATCTTCTATTAATAATAATTATATGATACAAGGTAGAACTCCGGCTAGAGGTAATGATATTATATATTCAGATATTTTATTTAAATGGGCTTATAGTGATAACTACATTTTCAATAAAGATGAAAGACACAAAAATGAGGTTATGCATATAAACACTTACACATGGTGTGGCCTCATTGGTTTGATTTTGTCAAGCCTAATCTTTTTTAAAGCCAGTTATTTAGCTGTGTACAAATCAAAAAATACATATATAAGTTTATTAGGATGTTATATAGCATTCCAATGGTCTTATGGATGGATAGAAAATATACAACAACTTGATACTTTTAATATCATTCTTTGGATTATGGTCGGAATGTGTTATTCTACAGACTTTAGAAATATGAGTAATTTAGAATTTAAACAATGGATTAGAGATTTAATTTAATCAGAATATAAAAGTTAAAGAATCTGGTAATTACATGAATAAATAAACGCTACTTAATGAATCCTATTTTTACATAACTAAAAACATTTATAAACATTTTTTGATTAAAGGTGAATAATACTTACCATACCTTCAAGAAAAATTTTCTTCTATCACATTTCAATATAGGTTTTACTTTTGTCAAATAACTTAATAAAACAATTTAAGAAATGACGAATATAAAAATTTCAATAATTATTGCTACATATAATGCCGATAAAACATTATCGGAAGCTTTAAATAGTGTATTAAATCAAACTTATCAAGACTGGGAATGCATCATTGTAGATGGTGCATCAAGAGATAATACAATAAATATAGTCAAGGAATATATTCAAAAAGATACTCGATTCAGATATATATCTGAACCAGATAAAGGAATCTACGATGCTTTCAATAAAGGCTGGAAAATGGCAACAGGAAAATGGATCTATTATTTGGGAGCAGATGATACATTAGTTCCTAATGGTTTATATAAACTTATGTGCAATAAAAACATAGAAAATTATGATGTCATTTATGGAAGTATAAAATTGAAATGGCCTAATGGTACAGAGAAAAAAGCGAAAAATCATGGATATAAAAGTTTGCCATATAAAATGTTAGCCTCCCACCAAGCAATAGTAACCAAACGTTCTGTAATTGAATATATTGGTGGATTTGATATAAATTTAAAGATTATAGGCGATAAAGATTTATATATTAGAATTTGGCTTACGCAACGATTTATTTTTAAAGAATTCAAAGATATAACAATTGCTTTATTTTCTGTTGGTGGAGTAAGTTCAAATGTCCATAAAATGCTTAAAGAAAACATTTATGTAGGCAAAAAAAACAATCTTGGGACTCATTATATAATCATTCAATATATTAGAGTTATTTATCGTCATATAAAAAATATTTTAAGACCGAAATATTCTTATTAATGTATAAAATCAATTATGTATACAATGAAACACATTTCTGTCATTACTCTTCATAACGTACGAAATTACGGTTCAGCACTTCAGACTCTTGCTACACAAGAAGTATTTGAAAAATTAGGTTACAAGGTTGATTTTATCAACTATATCCGAGACGAGCAAGTGTCTATCAAGAAAAGAATTGAAAGTTGGTGTGAAGGATTTAACCCCATAAAAAAGCTACTTTACACACTTTTGCTCACACCTACTTTTATGAAACAAGATAATATATTTGGTGATTTCTTGAAACGACGTATCCATTTACAAAAACATCCATACACAACACCTGAAGATTTTCTACAATTCCCTATCACTTCAGATATTTATTGCACAGGTAGTGATCAAACATGGAACAGTGGTTGGAACAAAGGAATTATAGGGGCAATGTTTTTGAATTTCGTACCAGATAATGTAAAAAAAATATCCTATTCCGCAAGCTTTGGAAAGCAACGCCTAGACGAATGGGAAAAAGTAGAAACTCAGCGCTTATTACAACGGTATTCGGCCATTTCTGTACGGGAAAGTAGCGGTGTAGAGATATGTGATAATTTAGGTATTCATGGTGCTATAAATGTACTTGATCCTACGCTACAAATGAATCGTGATTTTTGGATGAAATATATCGGTAAAAGAAAAATAAGAGATTCATATGTATTGATTTATCAACTAAATACCAATCCGGCTTTCGATCGTTATGCAAAAGAGTTTGCCCGGCGCAAGGGGAAAAAGCTGGTACGCTTTTGCTGGAGGTATGACCAATGGATAAAATGTGGCAAATCTTTAATAATACCTCCTGTTGAAGATTTTGTCAATGCTATTTATTACGCTGATACTGTTATCACAGACTCTTTCCATGCTACAGCATTTAGTATCAATATGAATACAGATTTTATAGCCATTTATCCACAAGAATACAGTGCCCGGTTAGATAGCATTTTAAAACTGACTCACTTGGAAAATCGACGTTTGTCTTCGTATGATAATTTTACTTTGGTAGATGCGCCACATATAGATTTTACAGAGGCTAACCAAATTCTGGATAAGGAAAGGGAAAAAGGTTGGGAGTTTTTAAAAAAGGCACTCGAATAAAATAAAGTCATAAAGTCATGAAAAAAATAACGGAATATTGTACAGGTTGCAGAGCATGCGAACAACTATGTCCTAAACATTCTATCCGAATGGAAGAAGATGGAGAAGGATTTCTAATAGCCAAGATAAATCCACATACGTGTATTGATTGTGGACTTTGCGTTAAAAGATGTCCACAGAATAGAACTGATTTGCAGAATGAAACTACACAAAATACTTGGGCTGCAAGGTTTAAAGAAAACGATACTCTCTATCGCAGTGCTTCGGGTGGTGCTTTCGCTGGGCTAGCTCTCCATGTTCTTAACCAAGGAGGGGCTGTTTTTGGTGTATGTTGGGACAATACTTACACTGCCTGTCATTGTAAAGCAGAAACAGAAAAAGAACTCTGGCCATTGCTTAGTTCCAAATATGTGCAAAGTGATACAAAGCATACATTTAGCGAAGTAAAAAAAATATTATTGACAGGTAGAAAAGTATTGTATAGTGGTACGGGATGCCAGATTGCAGGATTAAAATCTTTTCTTAACAAAGAGTATGATAATCTTATAACCATTGACCTAATTTGTCATGGTGTACCTTCTCCTTTACTTTTTAAAAAGTACATCGAATTGCTTGCAAGTAAGCATAATGCAAAAATAGAAGAATATGATTTTCGCGACAAAAGCGGGGGATGGGGATTAGGATATAAATATAAATGTAAACATAAATATAAATATGGTATAAGTTCAATTGATCCATATTACAAATACTTTTTAGAAGGTAACGTTTACCGCATGTGTTGTTATGCTTGTAAATATGCCCGGTCAGAACGGTGTGGAGACATTACTATAGGTGACTATTGGGGTATAGAACAATTTCATCCACATTTTTTTAACACAAAAGGAGTCTCACTCGTTCTTACTAACTCTAAAAAAGGAGAAAAAATATGGCAAGAAGTAAGTTCTAATTTTTATTTACTCCAAAGTAAATTAGAATATGCTATAAAACAAAACGGGAATTTACAAATGCCTACTCCTCTAAAATCAGAAGTAAGAGCACATATTTATGAAGGTATCCGTACTTTATCTCCAGAGAAATTCTTTGCAGACAAGCTTCCTATACATCCGAGTTTGATAGACAAATTGAAGAATATGTTGCCTATGAGAATTAAACTGATATTGAAGAAGGTAATGTGGAAAATGAAATACAGGTAAACGAAAAAATAATTTTCACAACAAATTATGGATACAACATTTAAACCTGATAAGAAATTAATTGTGCTGTTTAACATTGAACAATATATTACTGAAGAAAATATAGATTTACTTTCTCTACAGTCTGAAATGTATGTCACATTTGTTTATAATAAATTAGTAAACAACGATAAATATTATAATTGCAAAACAAATTACTTATATTGGAAAAAACAAAGGTACGAACAATTTGCGTAAGCGCATACAAGAAGATTTTGATAACGAGCATAGACAATGGGATAAAAATGTCGATCACCTCCTTGTAAAACTTTTACATATGCTTATAATGTATTTGAATACCAAAAACTAGCAAATGTGAAAGTTGCTTTAATTTATAAAAATCAGCCTATTGTTAATACGCAGCACAAGAACAGACATAATGTCAGTCATGGTTTACATGGATAATTTGTGAGAGTAAAATAGGTATATTATTGGTAACCATCCAAAATTGGCGTATTGACTAGCATGTTTCTTTCCCATACCTTCGTG
>OHIR01000022.1_pt1 | contig 121559 bp, 103 predicted proteins | sample 1568301 | NCBI WGS metagenome assembly OHIR01 (sample SAMEA3879539, study PRJEB24766) | human gut metagenome | biome: human-associated habitat; feature: feces | place: USA | collected 1985/1987
TATTAATTAACTTATTTGTTATCAATGGATTAGATATTAATTTAACGAAGTATTAATAAGGAGTACCCTGTGAAAAATCTCCTGAATCGAACAACAGCAAATCCTCATGTATTTTGCGTTGCTGCTTGATAAAAGTCGCACGGCGTAAAAGTCCAGCCTTATCAGCCAGCATCGTATCCTGAAAATCCTCCGGGAAAGGTTCTACACGGCTGTGCATATCATTTGTATGGAACAAATACAATTCCTTGGTAGACTGGGCAAACAATACTCCTGCAAAGAGGCAGGCCCATAAAACGAAATATATTCTTTTCATATCAGTTTCTTTATCATTGTTCTACAATACGTCCCTCTATCTCAGCGTTTACAAAAACACCTTTGGCCTCACACTGCTTTACATAATCGATAAACAAATCACGCAACACAGCATCCTGTGGTTCAGTTCTCGATGTTGCTTTCTTAAAAGCCTCCATACGATCATTTCCTTCAGCCAGATAGTCAATCGTAGCTACCCGATATTCTTTTGCCGGATCAACAGGCTTTCCACCTACCTCCGCACGTAGCAGACGTCCGTCTTTCGAAATAACAAGTCGGGCCCCGCTCAAGCCTTCACCATGTACGGCCGCAATCTGTTGAAAGAGTTCCAACAAATCTTCTCCTTTTAATACAACAACAGAAAGAGCATTCTGGAAAGGACTGATTTCATAAATAGAACCGAATGTAATATCTCCTTCATTAAGAATATTACGGATACCACCTATATTCATAACCCCGACGTCAACACTTATTCCCAATTTACTCTTTGCTCCCTCGCAAAGAATATCTGCCATCAGGTTCGACAAAGGCGACTCCGGACGATACGCTTCGAGCTTACGGGCAGAATGTCCGATTACTGGAGTCATCAAACTATCTATTTTAGCCCGATAAGGTTGCAAAATTCTCCATGCAGCCTGATCCTGCTGTTCGTCATAAACACTGGTAATGGGTACTCTTCCTCCTTCTACCGATACTAAAGAATAACTGGAGTTGCAGGCCGTAAATATAAAAGAACCTGCCAAGAGAGTATAAAATACATGCTTTTTCATACAAAATTATTCATATTTAGTGTTCAAATATAGGGAAAAAAGCCAAGCAACACAAGATTTCGTATTAAAATACACGAAAAAGATTTGCCTATATCACAGAAAATTACTTACTTTGCACCGCTTTCGCGTAATCGCTGTCAAGAAGAGTTACTTGATATGTTACGTTGTAACGATAAACAATTTAATTTAAAAAGAAAAAATGGATTTAATTAAAATTGCAGAAGAAGCATTTGCTACTGGCAAACAGCATCCTTCATTCAAAGCTGGTGATACAATTACAGTAGCATACCGTATCGTTGAAGGTAGCAAGGAACGCGTTCAGTTGTATCGCGGTGTTGTTATCAAAATCTCAGGTCACGGTGAAAAGAAACGTTTCACTGTACGTAAGATGTCAGGAACTGTAGGTGTAGAACGTATCTTCCCTCTGGAATCTCCGGCTATCGACAGCATTACTGTCAACAAAGTTGGTAAAGTACGTCGTGCTAAATTGTACTACTTGCGTGCTCTTACTGGTAAGAAAGCTAGAATTCAGGAAAAACGCGTTAACTTGTAATACTGAATCTATTATTCCTTACATACAGAAAACCGATTCTCATTATGAGAGTCGGTTTTTTGTTTTTCTCCCTTTTATTCATCGAAGACTGCAAATTTCTCACTCAATCTGATTGAAATTCAACATCACAGCTGGTCATATTTCTCCAAAAACATCTTGAAAAGTCAGGAAAAATATCATCTTCTTTTCGAAAAATTTGTACGAATGTCTGTTCCTTTTGTACAAAAAATACATAAAACAACAGCATATTTTTTGAATGAATCAAGTTTTTAAGAATGATTCGTCCTTATATTTCCAAAGAAACCCTTTGCTATAATCATGAACACACTGATAATTCGTACAAATTTCACAAGACACACAGCCATATATATCAGCAAAAAGCTCTGTTGGGAAACAAAAAAAAATCGGACAGACTACCTGAAATCTGCCCGAAGAAAGTAAAAAATTAAACCTTAAAATACTAATACTTATTTAAAATCTAAAACCTGTTTCCTGATTATATTGTCATTAACTTTAACATTTTCCAATACAAAATTATCAACACAGTCAACTTCTATTTTTGCATTCTTTTTCACCTTCAGATCCAAATTCTTAAAAGTAAAATCAGACAATTTATATTGATCGTCCGCCTTGGTCACATCAAACAAGACATCACATTCCATCGTGATATTCTGCATTGTTACATGACTGGAATAGGAATATGGTGTATCCTTACGCCCTTTCAGGTCGAAGAACTGCTTCCATGGCTTTGCAAACAAGAAACTGGAAACTGTGCCCGTAATATCTTCTACGGTAATATATTCATAATTCTGCGGTGTATCGGGACGCATTTTCAGCCACAACAACCGTTTTGCATTATCCAGCCGACAACGACGAAGGATTATATTATGATTATGTATTGACTCACTACCACAAGTCAGCGCACTATGGCAAAGACCATATATACAATCTTCAATAATAATATTGCGGTTAGCCCCATTATTCTCTTTATCCTGATCTGCCCAAGGACCTTTTCCACCCTTCAGTGCAACCGCATCATCATTGACAGACATATAGCAATTTTTCACCAAGACATTGGTACATACATCAATGTCGATAGCATCAGAACTGGGAGCTTTTACAGGAAAATGAGGTGCAAAAATATGGAGATTCAACAATTTTACATTTTCACAACGATACAAATGGGTAGTCCAAAATGGAGAATTCTCCAAACGAACACCAGACAACTGAACATCTTTCGAATCGGCAATATGAACTAAACGAGGACGCAGTTCTTCCAGATTCGTACACTTAGGATTCACCTGACGACGCAGCCAGAAAGACTTCCAGTAACGCAACCCATTACCGTTTATACGTCCCTCTCCTGAAATCGTAAATCCGTCCACACCAATAGCATTGACCAGCGCTGCAAAATACTTCAGATTCTGCCCTTCCATACGTGTATCAATGACTGCAAAATCGCTGATATCATCACTACCTTTCAGTGTTCCTTCTTTCTCTATATAAAGATGGGTATTAGGTTTAAAAAATAATGATCCACTCAAAAAAGTTCCCTGAGGAATATAAATCACCCCTCCCCCTTCCTGAGAAGCTTTATCAATCACGGCCTGTATCTGCTGAGTCTGTATGATTGTGCTGTCATTCAATACTCCATAATCTGTAATACGATAGCTTTTTCCTAAATCTTCCAACTTAACAATTTCTGTCTGACGAAACCAGTCGGGTATAGGAGTTCCGTCCGGGAAAACTTCTTTTGCTGAAGCCTGCAAAACGAACAAAGCTAAAGCAATAGAAACAACACATCTTGTCCACACTTTATTCATAGTATATTTTTTATAAAACAAATTATCTTTACTTTTCACATTGGCAAAAATAGAGAAAAGACTATAACCTCAAAATAGAAAATCATACATTATCCTGATAAATTCGTACATTTTTACCCTAAAACGAGCTAAATGAATAAAATCAAAGACTATTGTATGATTTTCCATTCTATATATAAAGACAGACAACTATTTTTGTCAATAAACTTATATTACAATAACTAACAAGCAAAGACCATGAAAAAATTATTTATTGCAGCTTTAGTTTTCGCTTTGGGAGGGACAAATATTCTGCATGCACAAAATTTGCCCGACCAGAAAGAAACTCTGAACACTTTAATCAAAGTGAACAAATATTATATGAAGAATAATCCGGACTGCACACTACCCAGTTTTGTCAAAGGAAAGATGCGGGCAAGCAATATCTGGACACGCACTGTGTACTACGAGGGATTACTGGCTCTTTATTCCATTTATCCGGATACTGAATATTACGAATATGCTTATCAATGGGGGGATTTTCATAAATGGGGGATGTGGAGAGGGACAACAACCCGACATGCCGACAATTATGCCTGCGGACAAGTATATATCGACATGTACAACCTCTGCCCTAAACCGGAAATCCTGCTAAATGTAAAATCCAACCTCAACATGTTGGTCAACACTCCACAAATCAATGAGTGGTGGTGGATAGATGCCATACAAATGGGTATGCCTGGTTTCGCCAAAATGGGTAAACTGACCGGAGAGCAGAAGTATTTCGATAAGATGTGGCAGATGTACGAATACACACGCAACCAGCATGGAGAACATGGCATGTTCAATCAAAAGGACGGATTATGGTGGAGAGATCAGGACTTCGACCCTCCTTACAAAGAACCTAACGGAGAAGACTGTTATTGGAGCCGTGGAAACGGTTGGGTATATGCTGCCCTAGTCCGCGTACTCGATGAAATTCCTGCCAATGAAGTTCACCGACAAGATTATATAAATGACTTTCTGACTATGAGCAAGGCTATCAAAGCTTGCCAGCGTGAAGACGGATTCTGGAATGTAAGCTTGCACGATCCTAATCACTTCGGCGGAAAAGAGCTGACAGGAACTTCTTTATTTGTATATGGAATGGCATGGGGAATACGCAACGGATTGCTTGATCGCGACGAATATCTGCCAATAGTACTCAAAGCCTGGAATGCAATGGTGAAAGACGCTGTTCATCCTGATGGATTCTTAGGTTATGTACAAGGAACAGGAAAGGAGCCTAAAGACGGACAGCCCGTAACTTACGACAGCAAGCCTGATTTTGATGATTTTGGAACAGGTTGTTTCCTTCTGGCTGGAAGCGAAATTTATAAATTGAAATAAGTCGATAATCGTCATTCTATAAAAGAGGCTCAAAATGAAGTACAAAAGTAAAAATCTTATAGATTAAAACTTCGCAATAAAAAACTCCTGCTTTAACCCTTATTTATTACAATTATAGGACTAAAAGCAGGAGATTTTTTTATGTTGTGACTTATAGATTGTAAATAAACTTATCTCTGTTTTTGATTTTGAGCCTCACCTCCAAAGAGTCTTTTCCTGTTTTAATAATTTAGCTTAATGCTAAATAAAAGTGGTATCCTACAACTACTCCTCTTTCTCTCCTCTCAAATAAGATGACGGAGGTACTCCGAACTGAGCTTTAAAGCACTTACTGAAATAGAACGGATCATTCATTCCTATCTGATAAGTCACTTCTGCAACTGTATATTTACCTTCAGCCAAGAGTTCAACCGCTTTTTTCATACGCATAACTCGTATGTATTCATTCGGCGAATATCCTGTCACACCTTTTACCTTACGATAAAAGACAGTTCGGCCAAGTCCCATAATTGAAGCAAATTCATCGATTGTAAAATCCGGATCCGACAAATGCTCTCCTAAAGTTTCAGCCAATTTATCGGCAAACTCCTTATCACGGTCTGTTGTACAAATAGCCGGACGTACAGCATGAGGATCTTTTGAGAACTTTTCCCGCAAGCGGTCGCGCTGTTCTATCAGTTTAAATACCCGAGCGCGCAACAGACTGCTACTGAAAGGTTTCGTTATATATGCATCGGCTCCAGCCTCAACACCTTCCAGATGTTTTTCCTGAGAATTAAGAGCTGTCAATAAAATAATAGGTATATGACTGGTATTAAAATCATTTTTCAATTTACGCGTCAGTTCAAACCCTGAACATCCGGGCATTAAAACGTCACTTATTATCAAATCCGCATCATAAACTTTCGCACGTTCCAGTCCGGAAGTTCCGTCAGATTCTGCTACCACTTCGAAATAAGGACTTAGCTCCTCTTTCAAAAACTCACGTACATCATTATCATCTTCTACAATCAAAATCTTACGTTTATTAAGCGGTTCTGTTGAGATGCTCCCTTCATTTCTTTTTTCTTCTTCCGATACTTCCCAATTATCCTCTGCCTGATGCGCTTTTTCAGCTTCTATCTCTTCTTTCAGCAGAGCATTGTCGGGTATAAGGAAATCCTTACCCTCATATACGGAAGCATCTGTTGGAAGCACAACTGTAAACACAGAACCGCCACCTGGATTTTCTGCATATGATATCGTACCTTTGTGTACTTGTACCAGTTCATGAGTAAGGTGTAAACCTACCCCCATACTGCTGCTTGAAAAACTGCTCTGCATAAAACGTTTGAACAGCTCTCCACGCTTTTCTACGGGAATACCTACTCCCGTATCGATTACTTTCATTATCAGTTTATGATTCGCTTCGTCAACAGATACACTAAATTCAATTCTCTTATTAGAAGGAGTGTATTTAAATGCATTCGACAATAAATTATAGGCTACTTTATCAATATTACTTTTATCGATAAACATTTTATACGTTGACACAGAAGGAGAAAACACATACTCCATATTTTTCGACTCAGCAGCATCCTTGAAAATTAGATAAATTTCACGCAGAAATGCTATCACATCTGTTTCTTCAAGCGATAAACTTAACTTGTTATTCTGCATTTTGCGGAACTCAAGCAACTGATTAATAAGCCGCAGCATGCGTTGTGTACTTTTATCCATTACACGAACAGCCCCAACCATGTCAGCAGGAATTTTCTTGGCACGATGAATACGTTCCAAAGCCCCCTGTATCAGAGTCAGAGGTGTACGGAACTCATGCGATATATTTGTAAAAAACATCAGTTTATACTCTGTCAGCTGTTCTTCTACCTTAATTTTATTCCGTAGAGTATTCATCTTCGATATTATTCGATAAGCCGCATATAAAACAGCTATACTCAATAGCACATAAATCAGCATTGCCCATGTCGTTTTCCAGAATGGAGGAACAACTACGATTTTCAATACAGACTCATCCGACCATGTACCAGCTGTATTCCTTGCCTTTACATGAAGATGATAGGATCCCGGAGGCAGATTCTTGTAAGCTGCAAAATTCAAAGAAGAAGGAGCACTCCAAGTATCGTCATATCCTTCCAGTTTGTAAGCAAACTTCGACAATCCAGCATCTGAATAGTTGAATGTAGAAAATTCAATCACAAACGAATTTTGGTCATAATTCAACCGGACAGACTCTGCATAAGCCAATGAAGCTTCCAATGGAGAATCCTTATCTCCCGGAATGACTGATATACCATTCAGTTTCAAATCCGTAAAAGTAACTTGCATAGGAGTATCTTTCACCGAAACATGCTTTGGGTCTACAATAACAATACCTTGTCCTGTACCCAATGCCAGACGTCCGTCTTGCAGCTTCAGGACACTGTTTTCACTATATACATTACCCAATATATAATCGGAAAAAAGATAATTTTCGAATGTAACAGTTTCCGGATTAAAACAAGATAAGCCATATTCAGTAGAAACCCATATCATCCCCTTATCATCTTCAATTAGGGCCTGTACCATACTGCTTACCAGCCCATCTTGTGAAGTATAATGAGTAAACTCCAGCTTATCGTAATTATGACCGACAACAGACATACCAAATCCAGCTCCCGACTCAGCCAGCCACATATGTCCTTTCCGGTCACGTATTATCGCACGGATATCATTACTTTGCAAATCACCACTTTCTAACGAATAATGTTTATAGGCTTCCGGATCTGCAATCAGTTTATCCGGATCAAAAACAAATATACCTTCACTCGATCCGACCCATATCCATCCGTTGCTGTCCTCACACAACGTACGGGTTTCCCGCTGTCCGTTAGTACGAGTAAAGAAATGGCGGAACTCATACTTTCCATCCTGCGTAGGAACAGCCAGATTCAAACCTCCACCGAACGTACCTATCCACATACGACCTTTACGGTCTTTCAACATACAAAAGACATTATCCGATGAAAGCGACTTATCATTCAATTTATCATATCGATATTTTACATCTCCAATCCATACGCCTTCACCACGGGTAGCAATCCACAGATTCCCTTCATTGTCTTCACAAACAGCATAAGTATTTATATCATGATGAAATTTCTTTTTCTGAACCTCCAGCTTTGCATCATAAATATATAAACCGCCACTACGTGTACCTACCCAAATATCTCCATCAGAAGTAGAAGCAATCATACGCACCGTATTCGAGCGGTCGGCCATAGAATCTTTTTCGGGATACACACGTGATGCGCCTTCATTCAATACACTCAACTTAGATATACCCGCAAATTCAGAACTTACCCAGACACTTCCCGACCGGTCTTCCATCAGACATTGCAGATAATTGGAAGCCAATAGAGAAGAGATACCCGAATCGGATGTAAAATGCTGTATGCTTTCAGTAGCCGGATCATAAGCAAACAGTCCGTTGCCATATGTAGAAATCCAGATAATCCCCCGGCTGTCGTGCACAATGTAATATCGTTCCTTATCAATGAATCCAAGCTTGTCATAAGGCATTACCGAGAACACTTTCTTTTCTCCTGTATCCGATTTTATATAATACAAATTACCAGTACGGTTATATACCCAATAATCTCCTTTATCATCTTTTTTAACCTGTCCTTCAGGAATATTATAGTATGCCGGAGCAGACTCAACCTTAAAAGTCTTCATATCCAGACACAGCGTACCTTCTGAGGTCAAGATATACTGTTTCTGACCAATCCGGAAAAGTCCGGTCATCGCCCATTTTTTTGTTTTACGAGGAAGACTTCCCAAAGATTTCAGTTTTCCGTCTGTCTGAAAGTAAAACAAATCGCCTTCTGATGTCACGAAAACAAGATTATCCTCGTAAAACATAGCCTTCCAATACGAATGAGATTCATCTACCGCCACCAGCTTGTTATCTTTCCAATAATAAACTCCTTGCTGTGTTCCTATCCATACTCTATCTCCGTGCTGACGGATAAAATGAACATTATTGCTCTTCAAAGAGCCATTTTGTACGGTAAATGATGTAGAAGTGAAACGACCATCCTGATAGGTCACACGGCGACATCCGTGAGAAGCTCCCCATAACCACACCGCCTCTTCTGTTATAAAAAAGCCACGATAATGATCCTGATATTCTCCGCAACCGGTAAAATCGACAAAACAGTCATGCCTTAAATCATAACAGCTGATTAAATCGGCTGTCGTTGTAATCCACAAAAAACCATTCTGGTCTTCTTCCAGCACCTTCACTCGATGGTCTGCCAGAGAAATCTTTTTCGATTTCTGAGGACGAAAGGTGATAAGAGAATTACCGTCATAACGATTCAAGCCATTCAGTGTGGCCATCCAGATAAACCCTTTACTATCTTGATAAATATAACGCACAGAATTGTTTGCAAGCCCATCAGCAGTAGTCAGTCGTTCGCTGCGAAGTTCGATTGCAGCCTTCGCCGAAAATGACGACAACAACAAACAGCCCAACCAGCATAGTATCCAAATCTTTTGGTTTTTCATACAGTATAAAAACAAATGTTTCTTGATGCAATTAACTAAGCACAAAATTACAAGAAAGATAAAACATAGCAAACAGAATCACACATCTTAGGTACGGTTTATACAATATTCTAGGAATATGTACTTTTGTACATTGAATTATATCAACAAAGCCCTTAATTTTGTTTCATCAAGACAAACCAATCATAAAATACCAATGAAAAAGAAAGACATACTGACAGCTCTATTGCTATTAGGAAGTACTGTACAAGCACAAAACTGGCCCGAAATAAAGCCTGAAGCACGACCGGGAAGCCGATGGTGGTGGATGGGAAGTGCAGTCGATCAAAAGGGACTTGCATACAATCTTCACAAATACGGTACAGCCGGAATAGGCAGTCTGGAAATAACGCCTATCTATGGTGTAAAGGGAAACGAACAGCGAGATATCCCGTTTTTATCATCCCGATGGATGGAAATGTACCAATACACCCAAGACGAAGCACAAAAGAACGGCATCGACATCGATATGAATACCGGAACGGGATGGCCATTCGGAGGACCGGAAATCACATTGGAACACGCGGCTACCCGGGCTATATTCGAGCAATATACTGTAACGGGGGGTAAGAAGATAGAACAACAAATAAAGATTACATCTCCTAAGGAACAAAAGCAACGTGAATTCGCCCAATTAAGCAGACTGATGGCTTATGCTGAAGACGGAACATGTCTGAACCTGACATCGAAAGTAAAAAACGGCAAGCTCGAATGGAATGCTCCGAAAGGTGAATGGAAACTGATTGCTTTGTTCGTAGGTAAAACGTTTCAAAAAGTCAAACGTGCAGCCCCCGGCGGAGAAGGTTATGTAATGGACCACATGAATCCGGAGGCTGTAAAAGGATATTTCACCAAGTTCGACCGCGCTTTCAAACAGAACAAAGCAACCTATCCGCGTACATTCTTTAATGATTCGTACGAAGTGTATAAGGCAGACTGGACTCCTCATCTGCTGGAAGAATTCGAACACCGCAGGGGCTACAAACTCGAAGAGCACTTTCCAGAGTTTCTGGACGCTTCACGTCCGGAAGCAACTCGCCGTATCGTGTCCGATTATCGTGAAACTGTCAGCGAAATGCTGATAGACAATTTTACGACCCAATGGACAAAATGGGCTCACAAACACGGTAGCACAACTCGCAATCAGGCACATGGTTCTCCGGCCAATCTGATAGATACGTATGCTTCGGTCGACATTCCTGAATGTGAAGGATTCGGTCTGACAGACTTTCACATCAAAGGACTGCGCAAAGACTCCCTCACCCGACCGAATTTTTCGGATATTTCGATGCTGAAATATGCGTCCTCGGCTGCACACATAGCCGGCAAGCCTTATACTTCTTCGGAAACATTTACCTGGCTGACGGAACATTTCCGTACGTCGCTCTCACAGTGTAAGCCGGATATGGACCTGATGTTCGTATCGGGAGTCAACCACATGTTCTTTCACGGGACACCATATTCGCCACAAGATGCGGCATGGCCTGGATGGTTGTTCTACGCAAGCATCAATATGTCGCCTACCAATAGTATCTGGCGTGACGCACCTGCATTTTTTGAATACATAACCCGCTGCCAGTCTTTTCTGCAAATGGGACAACCCGATAATGATTTTCTGGTTTATCTGCCCATATACGATTTATGGGACGAACTTCCGGGACGACTTGTTTCGTTCGACATCCATAAAATGGACCGGTACGCCCCGAAGTTTATCAAGACCATCCAGACAATTATTGCCGGAGGATATGATGTAGACTATATCTCTGATGCTTTCATCAAGACGACACGTTGTGCAGACAATCAGCTCGTCACCAGCGGAGGCACGCACTATAAAGCACTCATTGTTCCTGCCGCCCGACTAATGCCTGCTGCCACACTCAAGAAGCTGGTAGAACTGGCTCGTCAGGGTGCAACCGTAATTTTTGTAGAACAATATCCCGAAGATACTCCGGGATACAATCGTCTGAAACAAAACCGCGCCGCTTTCATAAACATCGCCGGACAACTTCCTGACGTCGATTCCTTTACACATACACAGACATTCACACTCGGAAAAGGACGCATCATTGTCGGCTCCGACTATCAGCAGGTACTGGCACAGACGGGAACAGCCGCAGAAGAATTGAAAACAGGATGCGGACTTCAGTTTATCCGCCGCTCGAATCCCGAAGGGCATCATTATTTTGTTTCGTGTCTGCAAAACAAAGATATAGACGAATGGGTTACACTGAATGTTCCCGAAACGACTGCCATGTTCTTCAATCCGATGAACGGAGAAAGAGGCAAGGCACAAAGCCGGATAGAAAACGGGAAATTGCAGGTCCGTCTGCAACTGAAATCGGGGGAAAGCCTCATCATTCAGACATTCGACAAGTCACTGGACGAAGAACCAGCGTGGAATTATCCCGAAGAACAGACATACAGCCTGAGTCTGGACCACGGATGGAAACTGGAATTCGTGGAAAGCGCACCAGCTATAAACGGTCAGTTTGACATAGACTCTCCCACATCATGGACAGAACTGGAACAACCGGAAGCTAAAATCAATATGGGAACCGGCCGCTACTCCATCGAAATAAACATGCCTTCCATGGAAGCAGACGACTGGATACTGGATTTAGGTGACGTACGCGAGAGTGCGCGTGTACGTATTAATGGAAACGATGCTGGCATAGTCTGGGCAGTTCCATTCCGGTTAAAGGTCGGAAAATGGCTAAAACCAGGAAAGAACCGGATAGAAGTCGAAGTAACCAATCTGCCAGCCAACCGTATCGCTGATATGGATCGCAAGCATGTAGAGTGGCGCATTTTTAAGGATATCAATATGGCAAAGCTGAACTATGTAAAAGGCGACTACAAAAACTGGGATACAATGCCTTCCGGTCTTAACGGGAATATACGCTTAATACCAGTAAGTTACAAGGAGTAAAAGCCGTTTTACCGGATAGTAAAACTCAAATTTCAGCAAAGAATAAAAAGGCTTCAGCAAGTCTCTTTTAAAATATGCTCAAATTTCAGCCGGAATTTGTACAACACATAAAAAACATTTGTACAAACTTCCGGCATTTTTGTACAGAAATAAAAAAAACATCAGCATGTTTTCACATAAACATGCTGATGTTTTTATCCACTTATGGGCAGATTCTCTTTCTATCGTTGTAAAGTAACTCCCATCAGCCCGATAACTACGTCATTGGCAAGAGTTTCAAGGGTAAGCGATTCAAGCGTTTTTTCCGGATCGAGCGGCATATCCAGCAGGACTCCTGCTCCGCCTTCTATCTCACGACCGTACACGCCCGTTATACCTAACTCTTTTCCCAGGTCACGACTTACTTTTCCGGTTTTCAGATGTAGGCGATACGGACGAGGTTCAGGCACTGTAAATGCTTTTCCATCTACATAAAAATCCTGTTCTATCGGACACCAGTTATCCGGATTAGTCAGAGTCAGTTCGGTATACGTACCGTCGGTATAACGCACTTTCAGCACCCCATTTGTAATGTGACACTGCATATGATTGGAACTTCCAGCAAGCAACAAATACGCATGCGACGCTTTTCCTGCAAGCGGAATACAAATACTGTCTGGATAATTGTCCCACAAAGAAGTAAATGCAATATTATTTCCTTCTTTCATCAGGCGGAACGGAACACCCAGCGAAGTATTAAACCGGTTGTCACGAACCAGATTCCGCAATCCACTGTCGTCAATCGAAGCGCTCAGCAACGGATGACACCACTCCCCTATGCCCTGCACAGGAAGCTGCAAGGTAGTATACGGAGAACGCGGAGAGAAATATTGTTCACGGAAAATAGATGTAACCGAATCGTTCAAGTATTTATCCATATCAATCATGCGGCAGGCAGATGTATTCACCTCCGAGAAATCCTCTCTCGCTGCAACATAGGGAGACTGGATAAAGACATTTACCGGTTGCCACCAGTCCATATCTCCTTGTCGGGTACGGACAAAGAAAGTATGATGTCCTTCTACCCCTTTATTTATGTTTGTGCTGTAACTGTTTCCTTCAATCGTTGTAGATGCTGAAATACCCTGCGGATCGTAAATTTCACACAGTTGGATTCCCTGAGGCGCGCGAAGTGAAATCTGTCCACCGGCATCAACGTTCAGTTCTCCGGCAACAAGTGTCTGCAAAGGTTTTCCTTTCCAACGAATAGTTATTTCGGCATTTTCCGTTTCGGGAGCTACCACGAGTAATTCCGGACTGCCACTTGCTGCATCAACCAAACTCCAGTCCGCTTTCTTTCCGTTCACTTCAACCGAAGCCACTTTCTCGCGAACAGCCTTTATTCGAAGTCCGATTTCTAATGGTTTACCGAAACGCTGGGTAATTTGATAAGTATCTGTATCTTTTTCTCTTGAGAAACGATAGGTCACATCCGGCGTTGCAAGCGACGCTTCCTTCCAGTCGGACGGGAATCCCGGACGGATAACCAGCTTGTCGTTCATCAAATCGGGCAAAATGCCATACACACCCTGAATCATAACGCGTGAAGCAACTCCTACAGGATCGCCAAAATCACGGTAACATTCCCCACGGGCAGCATCGTAAAAACTGATCTGCCCGAAGTTTCCGGGACTGTCGCCTAGATACATGCCATCGAGAACAGAGCTTTTCAATAGTTTATATCCCTCATCAGAGCGGCCTGCCTGAAAATAAGCAAGAGCCGTATGCATCACTTCGGCAAAGGCTACATTGTTGATACTCCACGAATAAGGCAGCCAGTTGGTGGTAGAGATTGTAGCATAACCTTCATCCTTCAGTCCCTTTCCTTCAACCGGAATATGAGGAATCTGCGTATCGACATACCGTGTTGCCTGATAAGCCTGAAACGGGTTAGCCGTTTCGCTGTCCAACGCATGATAAATCGTCCAGACTCCTGCACTCTCATGCAAACGCTTGTGTCCCATGAAATCCTGATATTCCGCCCAATGACCTTTATCAGACAACCATAAACGTTTATTCATTGCAGCCAGAATACGGTCAGCCTCTTTCTGATACGGTTCCGGATTCTCCCCTATCTTACGGGCTATTTCCGCAGCCATCTTATTGGCACGATAGTTATAGGCAGACGAATACGTCACTGCCCCACTGTTATAATACAAGGCATCGCTCGCCCAGATACAGGCATACGCATCATACAAGCCGTCATTGTCGGGGTCATAATTCAGTTTCTCCCAGGCAAGATGACGAGTTATGACTGGCCACATTTGGCGGGCATATTCCAAATCACCTGTCCAGTTGAAATGCCACAACAATTCATCGATATAACATAAGTTCATGTCATAGTGATGCATCTGATTGTTTCGACGTGGATTACGACAAATATATCCGTTACTATACTGAGGAGTTCCCCATTTTTTGACAGAACGTGCCAGATGCAAAGCAGAATCCTGTGCCGGATGCGGAATCGTATTGGGTACATCGGTCACCTGACTGGCAGCATAAGCATCGAAATGCTTACGGGCACGGTCGTGCCATCCCAAAGCATTTCCCGTATAAGCAGCACGCCATCCGCTTAGCGGCATGCGCCATCCTACCGCTCCATGAAGCCAGACCTGCCCGTCCCAAATACCATCGGCAGCAACAGCCAGTGCTCCGCCCAGCGTATTGAAATAAGGATCGGGAGTAGTAAAACGGATACGCGAAGCCAGTGCCTTTCGAGCATCCTCAGCTTTCTGATACAAACGTCTTCCTTCATCAAGCGAAACAAGCTTCAAATCCAGATTTTCCAAAACCAGATAAGCCTCATCTGTCAACGGTAAATCGTACTCTTTCTGCTTTTGAGGCTTTTCGGGGGCTTCGAAACATCCAGGAGGATCGGCTCCCATATCACCGTTACGACTCAGTTTCTTCGCCCGGATTTCAGAGATAAAACAACGCAAAACCATATCCTCCGCCAAATCTTTCGCTGAGAATCTCCAGACAGCTCCGTCAGCATCCGGAAAAGCCAATACGGACACAGAAAGCGTTCCTTTCCCTAAAGCTGCATCTTTCAGCAGATACGTACGTCGACCGGCAGTATATCTGGCTTCACAAAATTCGATCGAGTCAAGAGCCAGTGACAGTCCTCGACCTTGCAAAAGGAAACGTATGTGTTTACTATTACGTCTATCGTATGCAGCAAAAACCGGACGGTCGCTTGTTTCAAGACGAAAAGGTGACCAGCTTCCGTACAACGCTCTGGTAAACCGGTTCTTCCCGTTTATACACACAAAATCGTCCCCCTCGGGATAATACTGAAGCGTACGCTCAGCCCCTCGTTTATGCTCATTGTAAGAAGTCGACTCGATAAAGTCGCCGATCTTTTTAGCCTGTTTGGTTTGTGCCGGTAAGGAAACAGTTCCCAGTGCCAACAGCCACACAAACGAAAACAAGTTTCTTTTATTCATTTTTCAAATAGCTTTATTCATTCTAAAAAAATACAGATTAACCAGAAGTCATATACTCTTGAATACTTCCAGTTAATCCGTATTCTCTAAACATATTCAATTTATCATGGAAGTGGCTTCAGACCTTCCCAACGCACATTCCACTTACCATCTTTCGGAAATCCCGGATTTACACCTTCAGAACCATCCCAACCGGCACACATCATCGCTACCGCAGTAAGCAATCCACCATTGCCTGGCAAATATACACGCAGACGTCCGTCCTGATAGTTATGTCCGTTTACCAAATAAGTATTGGTACGCTTATCCATGAGCAAAGCCCCTACAGCCTTCTCAGGTTCACCCAGACGAGCAGCATCCATGGCAGTCATCGGATAGTCCCATCCCCATGTCTTGTTCCAGTTCCAGTTATCCCATACCCAGTTCAGCGTATTCTTCATATATTCAGGATTGACCAGCTTATTCATCGGCAAAATACCTACTGCTCCAAGCACAGCCATATGATCGGATGTAAAACGTATATCCTTATATGTATCGACAGCTGTTTCGGCGGCCAGATACAACTTATCTTCATTGTAAGCAAGAGGAGAAAGCTTTTCTATCAGTGTATCCCATTCAGGCACACGCTCCATACCGGCACGTTCGCGCCAGGTCTGTGCAGTCTGCATACCGAACAACCAGTATGACAATTCAAACGGAGGATTTACCGTATCGGCAGCACGCAATGTTTCTTGTGCAGGAATAGCTCCTTTCAGAATATAGCGGTCGTGTTCCTTATCGTAAACAGCAAACGAATACATGAACTCGGCTGTCTTCTGAATCAGATCATTGTATTTCTTAATCAGTTCATCCGATGGATTGGCACGATACAGAAGCTCTGCCAGATAAATCAAATGTGGCTGCTGCCAGATAAGGAAGCTTCCGACATTGGAAGGTGCTTCCATTCCGCTAGGATCTGTCATCTTCATCCAACGTATTCCTTCGAATCCTTGACGTTGCGCTATTTCACGAGCAATAGGCTCAGCCTGATGATACCACGCCAATGTACGGTCAAGCAGTTCAGGATGTCCCCATAAAGCGAATTGTGCCTGATGCCACCAAATCATTTCCATATGGAACTTGCCAAACCAAGAATTATAAGTAAGCCCGGTTTCCTGTGGAGGAGTAGAACCTGCACACTGAATTGCAAGCAGGTATTGACTCAAAACAACACGACGCTCCAGTTCTTTTGCTCTAGGATCGGTACAGAGAGAGAAATCAGCTACTCCACCTTTATTCCAGAAGTTATTCCAATATTCGGACGAAGTCTTTTCCGCTTCAGCAAATGTAACAGCAGGAGTCTTGGATTCCTCCGGAGTAAACTGACAAGTAAAAGCCAGAACAGTATCAGCAGGTGTCAATACAAAATAGTTTTTACTCTTCTCTGCCAATGTAGCTTTTCCTTCCCAACGGATAGTTACATAGTAAGTTGTAGCATCAAGTTCACGCTTCAGTACTGCCGACTGCTCGTCTTGACTGACAAGAGTAGTAGTATGTTTATCGTTTGCATTCCAGTTACACGCATCATCACAATGTCCACCTGTAGGATAAGGGAAATGGAATTTTATTCCAGGGTGTGACTGAGATGAAACACGGGCAGCAATCATATCATATTCCGGATGACAAACAGTCTGCACATAGTACGGAACGTCCGAAATACTGAAACTACTGCTCACTTCTCCATTCCACATATCCAGTTTATGCTGGATATTCTGCAACTGAGAAGCCGTAACACCCTCTTCCAGTTCCAATCCCACAATTCCCAAATGCAAACGGTGAGGATTAACACGAAGCCAATTGGATGCCTCACGTTGACGTCCTTCTTCTTTAAATTGACAAGAATATATCTCCTTATGTCCACGGCCAAAATCGTATTCTCTCCAGGCATCCTCCGGCTTATATCCATCAGGGTTAGCAAAACTATGCCAGCCCCACTGACTCTGTGTTCCTAAAGGTACACCATTTTTATATACGTCGGGAAATGTTTGTAGTCCGGTAATATCCGTTGTAAAAGCAAACTCTCCATTACCAACAGACAAAGATGCCAATGAATCTACTGCCGTCACAGAAGGATTGTTGCGGGTAACCAACGCATGACGGTCGATAGGTTCTTGTTTTTCAGCGCTGCACGCTGCTAAAGTCAGGGCAGCAAGTGAATAAATCAGTTTTTTCATGTATTCTTAATTTTATTTCTTTAAGTTAATGTAGAACCTTGAATAATAGCATATTTATGTATATTGCGAATATAAAACATCTAAACAAAATCCTACATAGAATAATGTACATTCTACTAGAAAAATATACAAATGCACGAATATCATACTCATTTAAATAAAAAATCCATTCAGATTAGTTAGTATTTCACCAAGCCATTAATATACAGTTCGATATTAGTGTAATATTTGCTAATCGTAAAAGATGAAGCATCACCAACATCCTGCGGATTTAATTTATGCTCTTTTTCCCACTTATCAGGCATACCGTCGCCATCACTATCCTGTAGAGGAGTAGCTTTTCTCAATTCAGGCCAGCCTCCTGCTTGAGCGGGTGTGTCAATAAAGCCATTATTTCCATATAATGAAATACCTCGTTTTATCTGACTCACTATTTCGCTGTCATAACTGTCACGTACCAGACTGCAACCAGCTTGTTCCAATACTCTACGATACGCCTCCTGAGGTATATCCTCCTGAATAGGCTCGTATGCAAAAGGAAGACTAACCAGACAAGCAAGCGAATCTTTGCCAAAAACACCTTTTCTGTTGTCTTCAGAAACTGCTACATTCCCTTCTAATATATTACCACTTATATAATATCTTCCTGTACCGTCTTCAGCTACATCCAGCAGTTTATAAGGACATTGAGTACCAGGACCCGGTTTATAATAGTTGGCTACCATATTAATTTCACCATAACGTCCGCCTCCATAAGCCGCTTTAAATCCCCAGTTAAAGACAACATTATTACGGAAATCTACCATTTTCGTGCTATCAACCGATGAAAATCTCGGATTACGGCTAGAATGATTTGCCAATAAATTGTGATGAAATGTCGCTTTATAGCCACCCCATATACCTCCAAAGCCATGACATCCTTTGGTATGAACAGAACATGTAAGACTCTGGTTAATCATGCACCACTGTACCGTCAGGTTCTTAGTCTTATAAATCGACAGACATTCATCAATCGACCAACTGGAGGTCAGATGATCCAGAATAACATGGTGCTGCCCGTAACGTCCTCCACCTATACCGTCAGCGTCAGTTTTATATTTATCACCTACCCTGACACGAATATAGCGTATGATTACTTCGCTTGCATTCACAATTAAAGGATTATCTTTTAGACAAATCCCATCTCCCGGTGCGGTCTGACCGGCAATCGTAATACTATCATGATTGATACGTAGAGGAGTTTTCAATTCAATCGTACCATCTACATCGAAAACAACAATTCTAGCTCCGCTCTGCTCTACAGCTTCCCGAAAACTTCCCTTACCGGAATCATTCAGATTAGTGACTTTTATCACTTTTCCACCTCTTCCTCCTACCGTATATTTTCCATAACCTTCTGCTTCGGGGAAAGCCAGGTGCTGTGCTTGAACATAGCTAAACATCCCCAACAGAATGTATAGGAACCCAATTCTTTTAAAAAACATATCTATAAACATATAGCTAATCAGAAACAATATTAAAAAAGGCAAGATTAGGGATATATCTCCAATCCTGCCTTTTCATTTCTTATTTTACAAGATTAATAACATGGATGCTGCTGACCTGCCAATCCAGGATTCACATCAATAATACTTGTTGTACTGAAAGGTAATATTTCAACCATATTTTTCTGTAATCCATAGAACATTCTGGTTATAAATGTATTATCTTCATACTCACTAGAATCAACATACAAACCACCTTTGCTCTTAATAGTATGGCAGCCAAACATATTCAAGATAGTATAAGTAACTGGAGTCAACTTAGTTCCAGCTGGAGCTGAATTTTCAGAGAAATAAACATTACCTGCTTCATCTTCGTAAAATTCTTTTTCCAAGAAACCTCCATTTACATTATCATTCAAAATATTCAATTTAGCTATTTCATCAGCAGTTAGTCCCATAGTTACAAAATCACTTTCTTTAATTGAAATATATGGCAATGCAATAGTCGGGTCCTGATAAACTGCCGTACCACCTTTGTAAGCACGATATACATCTACATTAGCATATTTACCTTCTCTATTTGCCAACTGATACAATTTTTCTTTTTCGGCAGTAAGATGTTCATATAAGATGCCCCAACGTGTCAAATCTGTTTTACGAAGAGACTCATGAGAAAGTTCCAATTTGCGTTCCTGAATTATTGCATTTTTAAATCCTTCATAGTCAGATGGTATTGTTCCTATCTTACTTTCATCATATTTGAAAGCACGCATACGTACCTGCTTAAACGCATCAATAGCATCCGATGTAGGACCATTATTTAACTCGTTTAAAGCTTCCGCATACATCAACAACACATCAGAATAACGCAACAGCGGGAAGTTTATATCACGACGACTGTCGGAAGTACCTCTGCTCTTACACCAGTTAATGCGGTATTTACCAACTCCTGATCCTATATATGTATTCATCTGATATGTACCGTCTGTGTACAAACCATAATTACAGATTGAAACATCGCGACGCTGGTCACCTTCATCAAATTCAAAATAGAATGTAGGCATTGTTATCATTTGTGCACCGCCTTTACCAAACGTACCTCCAGAACCATTCGTCGGAATACCATTTACATAACCAGTACGAACATCCGAAGAATTTGCTCCATACCATCCATATTCCAACATGGTTTCTTCATTGTACTGTTTCGTACACAAATCACGAAAGACCTCATCATAATTATCTAAAAGTCCATTTTCTTTTTGAGTAATAACAGCTTTACATGCCTCTGCTGCTATTTGATACAATTCATGGATACGAGCTTTATCTTCACGTTGTGCAATGCGAACTGTAGAAGCATTATACGGAACAGTACTCAAATCCCAGCGCAAAGAATATCCAGCAGCATACAAAGCAACACGAGCTAAAATACCATAAGCAGAATTCTTTGTAAAACGTTCAGGAGTTGAAACCATTCCTTCACTTTGCCAAGGTAGTAAATCGATAGCTTGTTGCAAATCTCTGACACAATGATCGTAAATTGTATCACGGCTTACACGAGAAGAAGAGAAAGTTGTCAAATCGGATGTTGGAATATCAGTATACGGAACATCACCATAAAAACGTACAATATTCCAATATGCATATGCACGAATAGCTAAAGCTTCTCCCAATAAAGAATTTAATTTTTTCTGCTCACTCTCAGCAACTTTCATCGAAGGAATATTCTTTATGCAGACATTCACATATTCAATAGCCTTATACATGTTTGTATAGGTAGAACTCAACATAGAAGAAGTCGAAGTATAGTCATAATTAGAAACATTGTATTTGGAGTTTGTTTCCGAAGAACTAGCCTCATCTGTACCTTCCAACAACTGATATCCCAGTTCCTGAGTATGAATATTAGGATATGCACCAACAACGGCCATTTCTGCACGACCAACTGTTTCGAAAACAGAAGAACTATCAGCCTTTGATTCTGAAGGCATATCCAACCAGTCTTGACACGAAGCGCATGTAAATAATAGTGCCGATACGCCTACAATATTTATTATCTTTTTCATATTTATAAAATGCTATTAGAATGTTAAATTTACGCCAACAACCCAGCTCTTAGAACGTGGATAAGAAGAATTATCAATACCCGGAGTCAATGCACCACCTTCAGCAGAAACTTCAGGATCATAACCGCTATATCCTGTAATTGTAGCAATATTATTCAGTGTGCAATAAACTCTTGCATTATTTAATTTCAAATTCTGAATCCAAGCTTTAGGGAATGTATAACCTAAAGTAATCGTACTAAAACGTAAGTAAGAACCATCTTCAATATAATAACTGCTATGATCACTGATAGCTGTTTTATTATTCTGAGAAATATTCCACATAATGTCATCACCGTATTGTCCAGGATTCAATTCAGCCAAACGCACCAAATCAGTAGCTTCTTTACCGGTAGCCGGATCAATCAATGTGAAACGATTATTCATTATCGCCAAAGAGTTCTGATTTGACAGATAAGGACCGATAAAGCGCTGAGTACTCATATTGAAGACATCATTACCAAATGAGAAATTCATAAATACAGATAAATCAAAACCTTTGTATCTGAATGTATTATTCATACCACCAGTAAACTTAGGTGCAGCGCTACCTATCACAGTACGGTCGTTTGTAGACCATACAGGATTCCCATTTTCATCTACTTCACCTGTTTGTGGAACATACTTAGCATCACCAGGTTTTACTTGTGAACGATCAAATCCTTTCAATGATGGAACGCCGTCTTTTAACATATAGGTTCCATCTGGCTGTTGAACAAAATCATCTGTTGTATAAATTCCATCATATACTAATCCATAGAACTGTCCCAATGGTTTACCAACTTCTATCTTGTATCCCATGCGACTTTCATAATCTTGGATAAAGTAATTAGTTTCTTTATTACCGTAAAGTTCAAGTACTTTAGAACGGTTGAAAGCGATATTAAAATCAGTATTCCAAGTAAAATCTTTCGTACGAATATTAGTTGTATTCAATACCAATTCTACACCACGGTTACGGATAGCACCAATATTCTGATACTGGTCACTATAACCTGTTGAAGTTGGAATCTTATTCTTAATCAAAAGATTTGAAGATTCATTATTATAGAAATCAACTGACAGATTTACGCGGCTTCCTAATACCGATATATCCAAACCAACATTTGTAGTTGTTGTTTTTTCCCATTTCAAGTTAGAATTACCAAGTGTAGATCCCGGTACATAAGTAATGTAATCACTTCCATTAATACCATAATGTCCAGATCCATAGCTTGTAGCATACATGTTATTATCGATATTATTATTACCAGCTGTACCATAACCAACACGAAGCTTCAAGTTATCCAGAAAATCAACATCTTCTAAGAAAGCTTCTTCAGAAATACGCCATGCAGCAGATGCAGAAGGGAAAATTCCCCACTGATTTCCTTTTGCGAATTTGGAAGAGCCATCAGCACGTAATGTTCCAGTAAACAAATAACGTTCCTTAAAGTTATAAGAAAGACGGCCAAATACAGATACCAAACCTTCACGACTCTTACCAGACTTCCATGTATAAGGCTCACCCATGCTCACATCATTCAGTCCAAAATTACCATCTGTAAATTTACGGTATTCATTATCCAAATTCATTGATTCTGTATACCAAGTTTCCTGACCTAACAATATATTAAAATCATGAGCATGGTCATCTAAGTCGAAGGCATAGTTTAATGTATTGGTTACCTGCCATGAATATTTTTCATCATTATTACGATAGCCGTAACCATAAGGACTCTGATTAGCATCAGCCTGACGAGTAGAACCATTATCCCAATAATCTTCCCGCACCTGCTGCCACATATAGCTGGCTGCAGTACGCCAAGTCAAATTCTTTATGATATCAATTTCGATACCAGCATTTACAGTAGCAAAACGAGTGTATTTTTCCTGATCAATTGCTTCATTATCCAGCAAAGGGTTATTAATATCATAATTATCTGCTCCTGGCATATCAGAATATGCATCTGACAAATCTTGGCTAAGCATCTGTTCGTTAGTAAACTGTACACCACCTGTAACCGGCTGCAAAATAGTTTGCTTCAGTTTACCACCCAAACTACCTCCACCATCAACTTTAGTCATCTGAAGGCTAGAAGAAAAATCAAAACGAACTCCCTTCCATAATTCATGATTCACTTTAGCACGAATACTGTTTTTCTGATAACCATGCTTTGCCATAATACCATTTTCATCTGTATAATTATAGCTAATCATGTATTTTGTTTTTTCAGTACCACCAGTGATATTAACATTATGATTTTGTGTAATACCAGTAGAGCCAAAAACTTCATCCTGCCAGTCAATGCCTTCACGACTTCCATAATTATCATGAATACGACTATATGCTCCAGTATAAAAATCAGCATCATTAATATTGCCGCCAAACAAATTAGCAAAGCTGCTCTGATTGCTTCTCAATAACTGGAATTCATACTGATATTTCACATAATCCTCAACCCCCAGCAGATCTAATTTTTTTCCAAGATGATCAAAGCTTACGAAACCATTGTAAGAAACCTCAGTCTTGCCAGATTTACCAGATTTAGTAGTAATCAAAATAACACCGTTAGAACCGCGTGCTCCATAAATAGCCGTTGCAGAAGCATCTTTCATAACATCAATGCTTTCGATATCATTAATATCGACATTCTGCAAACCATTTTCCATCTGGAAACCATCAACAATATATAAAGGTTGTGTTCCTTGAGTTATAGATGTTCCACCACGAACTGTAATATTAATTTCAGAACCTGGAGCTCCACTCTGCTGAACAATATTCACACCCGCAGCTTTACCAGCTAAAGCTTGCGCAGCCGTACTAACAGGTGACATCTTCAAATCATTCGCACCAACTGAAACAGAAGAGCCGGTCAAATCTTTACGTTTAACTTTAGCATAACCAATTGCAACAACTTCTTCCAGCATTTGACTGCTTTCTTTCAATGTCACATTAATCTGTGTACGTCCCTTTATTGCTACAGTTTGTGTCTCGTAACCAATATAAGAGAAAGTCAGTTCTTTCGCCGATGCCGGAACAGACAGTGTGTAATTTCCATCCATATCCGTAATAGTACCAACAGAAGATTGTCCTTTTACTGTTACAGAAGCTCCGATGACTACATCATTCGCATCCCTTACTGTACCAGTAATTGTTTTGTTCTGAGCAAGAACATTCAAAGGAAAACTTATTAACAAAATAATTAATAAGTAGAGATTTTTTTGTAAGCTTCTCATAGTTGATTAGTAATACATAAATTAATTATTAATTGATTTTTTAAACATTGCAAAGCTATGAAATCCACATAATTTATGCATATAAAATTGTACGTTTACCTATAAAATTGTACATGTAACTAATATTCAATATAATATCTACATAACAACATGAAACCAAGTATAAAAACGAATTTATCCTATTTCACATAATACATTTGGACTTAAGAAATAGGTCCTTAATCTGTTCACATGTAAAAATTAGTAAACAAACAAGATAAAAATCAACAAACTATAGATCTTTCAAAAGAAAAAGCCTGAAAATGCCTCACGGCATCTTCAGGCTCGAAAACAAGATTTAATATTATCTCTATTTTACCAACAATTCTATCTTTACATCTTCTTTATGAATATTCTTGCAATAATAAAATTCAGCATCTTTCTTTGCACTGATACGTATATGTTTCAATGTAATACCATCTATAGGCATTTCGGGTATTCCATTAAAATACATAGCCCGGCGTGCATTTGAACAGGTCAGATGTTCAATATGGATATTCCGGAAACAGGGAGTTGTTTCATCTACCGGCATTGGAGCAACTTTTACAGGAACTACTTCACCGCTTTCCAGAACTTCAACAGCCGATTTGCCTCCATAATAAAGATTAAAGGTTACTGGTTCGGTCGGAATATCAATCATCGAAATATTACGGATCCATATATTCTCTACAACTCCACCGCGACCTCGCTTGCTCTTGAAACGAAGTCCAACGTCTGTGCCTAAAAACTGACAGTTGTTGACAGAGATGTTACGTACACCTCCACTCATCTCGCTTCCTACTACAAAACCTCCATGTCCTTTGTATACTGTACATCCGTCTACTACTACATTTTCACAGGCACGGGCACGGCGACGTCCGTCTTCATCTTTCCCGCTCTTCAGACAAATACCGTCATCCCCCACATCAAACGAAGAATTTACGATTAAAGCATTTTTACATGATTCCAAATCAAGCCCATCACCATTCTGAGCATAGCTCGGATTACGTACTTCTACATTCTCAATCAAGACATTCTCGCACATAAGCGGATGAAGATTCCATGCCGGGGAATTCTGAAAAATTACTCCCTCCAGCCATACATTTTTACATCCTATGAAGCTAACCATCACTGGACGAAGGAAATGGCGTACACTTTGCCACTCTTCTTCTGTCTTCAGATTCTGAGGTACATTCATGTTACTGATAGTATCTCCTTTCAATGTTTCAGGATAAGGGAACCAGTAATCGGGACGCTTATATACTCCTCCTCGGGAAGTAGCCGCTTTCCATTGCCCCTCTGTTACTTTCTGTTTCTTTAAAGGACGCCAGTAATGACCGTTCCCGTCAATCGCTCCTTGACCAGTTATGGCTACATTCACCAGATTACGACCCGATATCGGCGACTGGCAGCGTCGGGTATCCAAACCTTCGAATACCGTTTCTACCAACGGATATAAATCGACATCTGGAGAAAACAAAACAATAGCTCCTTTTTCTATATACAAATTAATATTGCTTTTCAAAACAATCGGACCAGTAAACCATACACCAGCCGGAACTGTTAATTTTCCACCTCCTTTTTTATCCAAAGCATCAATAGCCTTGGCAAATGCTTCAGTACAAAGATGCATACCGTCGCCAACAGCCCCAAAATCTTTCAGGTTAACCTCATTATCCGGAAAAACCGGAGCCTTAACACGAGGCATCTCAAACGGTAAATCTTTATAAAGATACTCATATTTATATGGCTCCTCTGCCAACAACACATTCACAGCCAACCATACACAAGATAAAAATACAAATACTTTTTTCATTTTTCACTCATTCTTTTAATATCCTAATTGCAAACATCCCATGATATAAGGACCGGTTGCCTTTGCGTCGTTATCACGCATTTTTTCCCCTATATAATATTCAAAACTTCCGTCACGGTAAGGATTACCTCCCAAACCTCCTACCTGACAGCAGCGAGTCAAGGTTAAAGTACCATCCGCATTTTCACGCATCAATTTGTCATTCAATCCTTTAAAAGCCTTTTCTGCAACCGCCCGATACTTCTTGTCAATGTATCCCTTATTTACCGCCTTGGCATATGCATACATACACTGGCTCGTTACAGAAGCTTCCGGAAAATTGCCTTCCCGTTTGGGCTGATCAATAACCTGATACCACAAGCCATTCTTGTCCTGATACTTTGGAAGCGTTTCAGTAAGTCCCTGAATCCAACCGATCATATCTGCCCGCCCCGGATGATTCTCTGGAATATAATCGAGAGCATCTACAAGAGCCATAAACCACCAGCCAATGCTACGTCCCCAGAAATTAGGCGAATGTCCCGTTTCCGGATTAGCCCAACGTTGAGATTTACTTTCATCCCAGGCATGATAATACAATCCGGTCCGAGCGTCATACGTATACTCATGACAAAGTCTGAACTGTTTCACCGCCTCATCTATTAAATCCGGACGATTGAACTCCGCACCGTATTGAGCCAGAAAAGGAGAGGCCATATACAAACCATCCAGCCACATCTGATGCTGATAGACAAGTTTATGCCAAAATCCGCCTTTTAAAGTACGAGGGTGATGTTCAAGTTGCTTAACCAGCACGTCCATCGCTTTCTTATACTTAACATCACGTGTTTCACGATAAAGATCGAATAATACTTTTCCCGGATTGATAAAATCAAGATTATAAGTAGCCATATCATACTTATATATTTCTCCTTTATCGTTGATTATCGTATCCCCCCACTCTTCTACATAATCGAAGTAGCGCTTATCACCAGTAGCTTTCCACATGTCAAGCATCGCACAGCATCCTACTCCCTGGGCATACCCGAAGAAAAGACGCTTACCATGATCCAGTTGCCATGCCTGAGGGAAACGGCGCATCTCTGAATCGGCAAACTTCCTCGAAGCCTTTTCGGGAGCAAAGCAATCGGTACGGAAAGGAACTGCAGGTATACCCGCTCCGTTACAAAGATTTACCCGGAAAAAAGTTCCCCAACCATATCTCACTGCAACGGGATGCATTACTTTGTCTGAAGTAAGCTCCAGCTTATTTCCTTTTATAACAGCCTGTGCCGGATAAAAACGTTCATCTTCTCCGGATATGAAGAAGCCTTTTACATCACCTCCATCAAGAGTTTTCAAGCCACCTTCGGTATAATCAAAGCTCAATATCACTTTGCTCCCGTCAATCTTCATCTTTTTATACACAGGTCCCGAATAGGCCACGTTTTTCCCATACTGCTTTGCCAATGCCCATGCAGCCAGCCGCTCGCCTGCCACACGTTTGTTACGCGGATGAATATCCGTAGAATCGGCAGCATCTACCACAACAGCCATTCCAACATTTTTCAGTCCGCTCTCACGCCAGGTCTTCAACTGTGCTTCGCGAATCTCGGCCGGCTGTCTGTAGTGAGGAGCTATCTGCATAAAATAAAAAGGCATGTCTGCTTGCCCCCACCGTTCACGCCAGGAATTTATCATATTGGTGAAAACCTGCTGATACTTTTCAGCACGAATAGAATTAGATTCTCCTTGATACCAGATGTTTCCTCTTACCGTATATCCGGCAATAGGAGCTATCATTCCGTTCCAAAGCGTAGAAGGTACTTTACAATAGTCTTTATTACGTTTCACATTTTTCAAAGCAAACTGCTGAAGGACATCACTATATAGAGTATCATCTTTCATTACTTCCATAGAAGTCCACGATTCAGCATGTGTACCTCCCCACGTAGACTGAATCAACCCGACAGGAACTCCCAGTTCGTTATGCAGTTTCTTTCCAAATACAAACCCTACAGCCGAAAAGTCACGTATATTTTCGGGAGAACAGACAACCCATTTACCAGTACAGTCATCCTGTTCTTTTTCGTGGGCCAGCTGATGCTCTACATGAAATAAACGTATTTCGGGGTAATCTGCATCTTTCATTTCTTCCGCTTCACCCAGCATACCGGTTTTCCACTTCACCTTCGGGTCATGGGCTACGGGAAACTCCATGTTAGACTGTCCTGTACAAAGCCAGACTTCACCGATCAATACATTACGTATAGTAATGACATTTTCTCCTTTAACTGTCAGGGAGTGATTGTCTGACGCTTTGGGTGTAGATATATATACCCTCCAGCGTCCGTCTTTTCCAGCCGTAGTGCTAATGCTTTTTTCATTCCAGGAAGGTGCAACCGAAATATTTTCACCTGGAGCAGCCTTACCCCATATACAGACTTTGGTCTGTGCCTGCAGAACCATATTGTCGGAAATAATGGAAGGGAGTGTCACTTTAGCCTCAACCGAAGATATACCCAGTAACATTCCCATACATAGACAATAGAATTTTTTCTTCATCGTGTTTTTAATAGTTGTTCATTATTCAAATAGTACAGACGCAAATATACAGGCTGAATGTATATCTTTCCATATAAAATAGTACGTTTACATGGAAACTGATTCACAGGCATAAAAAAACATCCTGATGTTTCTAAAAAAATTGAGCAATTTTTTCCAAAAACATCAGGACGTTTTATATAAAAATTCACGTTCTTTTTTTAAAACTGAAACAGAGCTACCAGCACTATACGATGATTGAGTATAGAATGAGAGTTTATTGCTTTTGCTTTCGCATCAAATTCATCGCCATACCAGGCATTACAGAGTGAATACTCCGCCCCGAATTTCCAGTGGGGAATATTATAGGTAAGTTCAGCTGTACCGGTAAACAACTGGTCGAGCGTTGTTCCTGTTCCTAATGCACCATAAGGAACTTCTTTGGTTGCACCCAGATTTTTCAGATAACCAAAGAACAAAGCCGGACGCCATTTCTTTCCATAAGCCACATTCACCCATGTAGAAGATGTACGCAACGGAGAGTACTGCTGTTTTCCCGTCACCTCATCGATACTGGTTATTCCATATCCTCCCACAGTACTTGTCTGAGTCAGATTAGTTCCCAATACAGTTTTGGCAGATACCAGCCAGTTCTCCTTTGTATACTTCACATGAGCCTCTCCGGAGATACCTGTTACACGTTCATTTACGAAATAAACCGCGTCTTCAGTTTCCGATTGGGTACGAGGAGTAATAGAACTTACATGCAATCCAGCTCCGGCTATCAGTCCCGGACGTTTATAGTCTACCCCCAAATAAAATTCAGGAACACAGCTCTTTTTCATGAATTCCTGGCTTTTCTGGGTAGAGGTTTCTCCCGGTTTATTAGTTTTAGGACCAACTGACAAGTACTGCGACTGCCAAATAGCAGCAGCAGTAAGCATAAAATTATTAGAAGTAAAACGATAGCGAATCTGAGGAGCACGGCTAAACGGTTGGTAAGGTGCACCCATATTCAAATTCAATATTTCAGGAGCAACATCACCATACAACGGATGCCAGGTCTGTCCTACCAGCAGCGCTGATTTGCCCCAATCCAGATTAAAGTAGACATGACGAATACGGAACAACGAATAAGTAGTACCCGAACCACGGAAATCAACTTCTACCTTAGCCGAGGTCTTGGCTTTTCCCAACATCGGGCCTGTAACATCTACCCCCAGACGAGTATATAACGTATAAAAATTACCATTACCTACTCCATTCAGATCGTGTCCGTTCGGATCCAGATTTTCATCCAGCGGGTACATATAAAACAATCCGTCTACAGTTTCCGAATTAGACCGAGTATTATAGAACAAATCTGTACGTACCTGACCATAAAACTTATAATCAAACCCTTTTTTCTGTGCAAATACACTCCCCGAAACTCCAACGAGCAAGGCGAGTGACATGAATACTTTTTTCATCACTATTTAGATATATAATCAGAAATAAAAACCAAATCCTATCTTAAAACCAAGCTTACTGTATTCCGAACAGTTCGAAAAACTCAAGTCATAATATACAGCCGGTTCTACGGTAATCGTCCCATTCAGGAAAAATGCATACCCCAGCTCTGGAGTCAGACAGACAAGATCTTTACGATTTACACTATTCGACAAATGTTTATAAGCCAGGCCTAATCCACCATACAGGCCACAGTTAGACAAATAATATCTTGCTCCGGCTCCTACACTTGTTTCATCCATACCGTGTTCTACATACTCTCCCTTGAAATTAACCAGCACCATCAGGTTGTCGACAACAAAAGCTCCGCTACCAACCTGAAAACCAAAGTTAGTTCCTTCGTATTTGCTATGCGAGAGATTCAGTCCGGTAAGAGAAGTATTCAGATACCATTTTCCTTCTTCGAACTGAGCATGTGCATTGATACAACTTATCAGTAAAATAAATACAAATAATAATTTCTTCACCATAAATATATTTTAAGAATTGATTGTCGCAAAAGTAACAAAAAAACGCCATGAAAAAATATTTTGCCATGGCTTTTTAGCAATTCACCAGCTCTGTCAGAAAAGCCTTGCCGATATAAAGAAAAAAGTCTTGCCGCAACTGACTATATGAGATGACATATCATCCTTAATCAGTAGCAGCAAGACTCTGCTATCCTTTGACCAAAGGATATAGTAAAAAATTAAATACGTTTTTTCTCCTTCTTATACCAGACAGCAAACCAGATTATTGCAATCAGCACACAAACAGCACCGAGAGGATAAGATATACTTTCAGATAAGGCAAGTCCTTCCGGAGCTATTAATATATAGGTAGAACATACTGCCGTCATGAAAAGAGCAGGAATAAGCGTTACCCAATAGTTTTTCTTTTCATGTACCAGCCATACGGTAATTGCCCACAGTGTGAAAACAGACAAAGCCTGATTGCACCACGCAAAATATCGCCATATAATCTTAAAACCCTCTGCATCGCCAAAGCTGTACAACAGCAATGCAATAGTCACAAGGAATATAGGTATACAGATAAACAAACGACGACGAATACTGCGTTGCTCTACATGAAAGAAATCAGCAACAATCAGACGTGCAGAGCGCAATGCTGTATCTCCACTGGTAATCGGTGCAGCCACAATACCAAGTATAGCCAAAATACCTCCGAAGGTTCCCAGCCAGTCCTTTGAAATATCAGTAGCTACCTTCGCTCCCGAATAGGCAACTCCAGTTGCTTCATCTACAATACCGTTTTCATGGAAAAAATAAGTGGCCGCAGCAGCCCAAATCAAAGCAACAATACCTTCGGTCACCATTGCTCCATAAAAAATCGGACGACAATGCTTTTCATTGGTGATGCATCGTGCCATCAATGGAGATTGCGTAGCATGAAAACCACTAATGGCTCCACAGGCAATGGAAATAAACATCATCGGGAAAATAGGATTCCGTTCATATTTTGTTCCAAACCCATTCCACATTTCAGGCAAATCCGGACTTTTTACATACAGCATAACCAAAATTCCTACAGCCATGAAAAGCAAAGCAAAGGCAAACAATGGATAAATCTTACCGATAATCTTATCAATCGGCATCATCGTTGCCAATATATAATAAAGGAATATCACGATAACCCAAAAATAAACATCAAGAGAAGCGGGAGTCATACCAGCCAATAATTCCGCCGGTCCTGAAACAAACACAGCTCCAACCAATATCATCAACAGAACTGTAAAGACACAGGCTACCTTTCGGGTTCCGCTTCCCAAATATCGTCCTATAATCTGTGGCAGACTTTCGCCTGAATTTCGAAGTGACAGAGTTCCGGCCAGGAAATCATGTACCGCGCCTGCAAATATAGTTCCGAAAACAATCCAAAGATAAGAGGCTGTACCAAACTGTGCTCCCATAATAGCACCGAAAATTGGTCCGAGACCTGCAATATTCAAAAACTGGATCATAAATATTTTCCATGTAGGAAGAGGTATAAAGTCTACCCCGTCGGTCATAGTCAGTGCCGGAGTCTTACGGTTGGGGTCGGGAGCAAACAGTTTATTGACATAACCTCCGTAAATCCAATAACCGACTACTAACAGAATTAAAGCTATACTAAAAGTTATCATAATAAAAAGTATTTAAGTGAGCGCAAAAGTAATAATTTAAAAGAACATATTGCTATCTTTGCAAAACTAAAAAACGAAATTATGTACAACAGACTTATAACTATTTACATTGTTATTTTGGGGTTCATTATTCCCCTGTCCGGATATGCTCAACCCAAATATGAAATACGGGCAACCTGGCTCACCACATTGGGCGGACTGGACTGGCCTTCGCATAAAGCAACATCAGCCAAAACTATCGAACTTCAGAAACAAGAATTATGTAAGACACTCGATGCACTGAAACGTGCAAACTTCAACACCGTATTGTTTCAGACCCGTTTGCGTGGAGATGTCATTTATCCATCTGCCATAGAACAGTTTACAGAATCCTTAACCGGACACGAAGGAGGAAATCCCAACTACGATCCACTGAAATTTGCCATAGAAGAATGTCACCGCAGAGGTATGGAACTGCATGCATGGATTGTAACCATCCCTATAGGAAATACCCGACAGGTTAAGCTTTTAGGTAAAAAATCTGTAACACGAAAACAGCCCTCCATCTGCAAGCTATATAAAGGAACATGGTATCTGGACCCGGGAAACCCTCAAACAGATAATTATCTTGCAAGTATTGTACGCGAAATAGTTTCCCGCTACGATATAGACGGTATTCATCTCGACTATATCCGATACCCGGAACGGGCATCAGACTTTCCCGACCAGAGTACGTATCGCAAATATGGCAAAAAAGAATCTTTACAGCAATGGCGCAGAAATAATATCACCCGCATTGTGCGGCGTATTTATACAGAAACAAAATCGCTAAAGCCCTGGGTAAAGGTAAGCAGTTCTCCTGTTGGAAAATACAACGATACCAAACGCTATCCCTCAAGGGGATGGAATGCCTATGAAGTCGTTTACCAAGATGCACTCCAATGGCTGAAAGAAGGAATACACGATGCTTTATTCCCGATGATGTATTTTCAGGGAAATCATTTTTATCCGTTTGCCCTCGACTGGCAGGAAAATAAAAACGGACGATGGATTGTCCCTGGGTTAGGTATTTATTTTCTCCACCCCAAAGAACAAAACTGGCAGCTTGATGAAGTGGTACGGCAAATCTCTTTTTTGCGTAATATAAAACTTGACGGACAGGCTTACTTCCGCAATCGTTTTTTGGTTGACAATACAAAAGGAGTGTTCGATGAACTGAAAGAGCATTTCTACACACAACCTGCTGCCATTCCTGCTATGACATGGATAGACAGCATAGCTCCTTCCGTTCCGGCAAATCCCGTCTTTATCCCGTTGGATAAAGGAGTAAAGTTAAGCTGGAATGCATCTACCGATAATTCCTCCGTTCCGGTATATTATCGTATATATGCTTCGAATACTTATCCGATAGATATCACACAGGCATCAAACCTGATTGAAATAAGAACTGACTCTACGCAGTATATCTTCTGTCCCGAAGTTCCATGGCAAGAACGGATATATTGGGCAGTTACAGCTGTAGACAGGTATGGAAATGAAAGCCAGCCTCTGGAAATGAATCAGCCATTCACGACAAGCTACGTAACAAAACAAGAAAAACGATAGGACATAAGCAAAATAATCCGTACTTTTGCACATTCAATTGAACAAAAACAAACAAATAATATCTCATGAGCAATCAACGATACATGCAGCGCGGTGTTTCCGCATCGAAAGAAGATGTGCATAACGCCATTAAAAACATTGACAAAGGTATTTTCCCTAAGGCTTTTTGTAAAATTATTCCTGATATTCTAGGTGGTGATCCGGAGTATTGCAATATCATGCATGCTGACGGAGCCGGTACTAAGTCGTCTTTGGCTTATTTATACTGGAAAGAAACTGGTGACTTGTCTGTTTGGAAAGGAATTGCACAGGATGCCTTGATTATGAATATCGACGACTTGTTGTGTGTCGGAGCTGTAGACAATATCTTGGTATCGTCAACTATCGGACGTAATAAACTGCTGGTTCCGGGTGAAGTGATTTCGGCTATCATCAACGGAACAGACGAATTGCTTGCCGAATTGAGAGAAATGGGAGTAGGTGTTTATGCAACAGGAGGTGAAACTGCCGATGTTGGTGACTTGGTTCGTACTATTATTGTCGACAGTACAGTGACATGCCGCATGAAACGTGCTGATGTAATTGACAATGCAAATATCCGTCCGGGAGACGTTATCGTAGGTCTGGCTTCGTACGGACAGGCTACTTATGAAAAAGAATATAACGGCGGTATGGGTAGCAATGGCCTGACAAGTGCACGTCATGATGTTTTCTCTAAATACCTTGCAGAGAAGTATCCGGAAAGCTACGACAAGGCAGTTCCAGAAGAATTGGTTTACAGCGGCAACTTGAAATTGACAGATGCAGTAGAAGGCTCTCCGCTGGATGCAGGAAAGCTGGTTCTCTCTCCTACCCGTACTTATGCGCCTGTTGTTAAAAAATTGCTGGATGCTCTTCGTCCGCAAATTCATGGTATGGTTCACTGCTCAGGTGGTGCACAAACTAAAGTATTGCATTTCGTTGGAGACAATTGTCGCGTAATCAAAGACAATCTCTTCCCTGTACCTCCATTGTTCCGCACGATCAAAGAACAAAGTGGAACCGACTGGGATGAAATGTATAAGGTATTCAATATGGGACACCGTCTGGAAGTTTATTTGTCACCGGAACATGCTGAGCAGGTTATCGAAATCAGCAAATCATTCAACATCGATGCTCAGATAATCGGACGTATTGAAGAAAGCGATCATAAAGAGCTGATTATCCGTAGTGAATTTGGAGAATTCAAATACTAACTAATAAGAAAGCTTACCATAGTCATAAATAATAAAGTTCTACAATAGCCATCTTAACAAAAATATCTATTCGATGACTATTTCATTCAGGAACAATTATTTTATGGCAGACTATGGTAAGCTTTTGTTTTGCAAAATAACAACATTATATATTAGAGAATTAATAAACTAACACTCTTTGGAATATGGCAGAAAACAATACCATATTAGAAAAATTGGACGGATTAGTATCTCGCTTCGAAGAGGTATCAACCCTGATTACCGACCCGAACGTTATATCTGACCAGAAACGATATGTAAAGCTGACGAAAGAATATAAAGAACTGGGAGATCTTATGCAGGCACGCAAGGAGTATCTGCAGTGCCTCAACGGATTGGAAGAGGCCAAAATGATGATGGCTGAGAACGATCCTGAAATGAAAGAAATGGCTCGCGAAGAAGCAGCTGCTTGCGAAGCTCGTCTTCCACAACTGGAAGAAGAGATTAAGCTTCTGCTGGTTCCTGCTGATCCGCAAGATGATCGCAATGCTATTCTGGAAATACGAGGTGGTACAGGAGGAGATGAAGCCGCTATTTTCGCAGGGGACTTATTCCGTATGTACTCAAAATATTGCGAATCGAAAGGCTGGAAACTGGAAGTATCTAGTGCAAACGAAGGAGCTGCCGGAGGTTTTAAGGAAATTATTTGTTCGGTAACAGGAGATAAAGTTTACGGAACTCTTAAATATGAGTCAGGAGTACATCGTGTACAGCGTGTACCGGCTACTGAAACTCAGGGACGCGTTCATACATCAGCCGCTTCTGTAGCTGTACTACCCGAAGCAGAGCCGTTCGATGTAGAAATCAATGAAGGCGAAATAAAATGGGATACATTCCGAAGCGGCGGTGCTGGTGGTCAGAATGTAAACAAGGTAGAATCAGGAGTCCGCTTACGCTATAATTGGAAAAATCCTAATACCGGTGTAGTGGAGGAAATTCTTATCGAGTGTACAGAAACCCGCGACCAGCCTAAGAATAAGGAACGTGCCTTATCACGTTTGCGCACTTTCATCTATGATAAAGAGCATCAAAAGTATATCGACGACATTGCATCTAAACGTAAAACAATGGTCAGCACAGGAGACCGTTCTGCTAAAATCCGCACATACAATTATCCACAAGGACGTATAACCGATCACCGTATCAATTATACGATATACAATCTGGCAGCTTTCATGGATGGAGATATCCAAGATTGTATCGACCATCTGATTGTTGCAGAGAATGCAGAACGATTGAAAGAAAGTGAGTTGTAATAGCTGATTTTTCACTAAAATGCTAAGGCACTGGTTACAAAAAACAATTCAGACCTTCAATGGGGCGCTCCAGATTAATCTGAAGCGTTTTCCCATTACTTTATTCTTTATTTTATCTTTAACCTGTTATCTCTGTTATTTAGTAGCAGCTGATCAGCCGGAGAACAAGAAACTTTACTGGATACTAGGATACTACCTATCGGTAGGAACCTTACTTTCTCTTTCCCTGCATTTATGGTGTGAGGAAATCAAAAGTTTGATAAAGAAGAGTATTATTCAAACAGGAGCACATGCACTCCTGATAGCCGATGCATTTTATTTATACTCCTATTCTTATGAGAAGTCTTTCACTGAAATAGGAATTGCTCATGGAGCAGGACTTTTGGCCATAGGGCTTTCTATCTTTTTTCTCTCTTTTTTAAAAGAGAAAAATGATATACCGAGCTGGAATTTCGCAGTATCAAGTATTACATCATGCATTACAGCCAATTTGATAGGATGTGTGATGAGCTGCGGAATCAGTCTTTTGGTATTGTCATTGCATAAACTATTCAACATAGACATTGATACCCGATATTATTTATATATCGTTATCATATGTAATGTATGTTTGCCTCTGTTATTATTCCTGGGACTATTACCTTCCAGACAAGAGAAACATAACACATTCCCTTTATTACATTCATTCTTAAATAATGTAATTCATTATTTATTCCTTCCTCTTACGGGAGGATATCTGATTGTACTTTACATTTATGCACTACGTATTCTAGCCAGTTGGGAACTTCCGATCGGATGGGTTTCATGGCTGGTCATTGCATTAATGACTGGATGTATTGCCATTGAATTCGGATTATATCCAACTCGAATGGCACATGGCAAGCGCATGGATGAATTAATAGCCCGCTGGCTTCCTGCATTTGTATTGCCTCTGCTTTGCTTAATGACTATAGGCATTATCCGGCGATTTAATGATTATGGAGTGACAATCAACCGCCTGTATTTAATCACACTCAACGTCTGGTGCTACTTTGTATGCATAACTCTGATTTTGATTAAGGCCAAAAGAATCAATTGGATTCCTGTTTCTTTTTCTATAATTTTTCTGTTGACTTCAATTCTACCGGTCAATTACTCAAGTATTACACAAAAAACCATTCAAAACGAAATTAATAAGGAGATTCAGAATACTCAACAGAAAAAACTTCCTTTTTCTCATGAAGAGTACACCCAATGGCTAAAGAATTTTTCTTCTGCAAAAGCACAATCTATTAACGAAAAAATTATTTATCTTTACGAATGGTTTGGTAAAGAAAGCATAGCACAATGGATTGATGAAAACGTTTCATTATATATGCTCCGTACAGAGTTCAAAAATGAAGGCGAGACTCAAGGTACAACTTCCTATTCTGGAAAGTCAGCCTCAGAAGCTTTTATAAACATCCCTGACGGATATGATAAATTACAATACGTGAACCAATACTACGTTTCAACTAATGACGAATGCGAAAAACAAATATTGGCCATACCGTTACAACAAGAGAACGACACTGTGTACATAAGCTACCAGACCCTTGAGAAGCTTAACCAATATAAATATGGAGAAATGCCTCCGGCTGAATTGAAATGCAACTCAAATAGAAAAATATTTTACCTCACCGAATTTTCGGTTGAGAATACCACAGAAAACAACAAAAAACATACACAAGTAAGTATAAACGGTTATTTATTCAGCAAATAATTTAAAACCCTATAGATATGAACAAACAGCAATTATTCGAAAACATTAAAAACAAAAAATCTTTTTTGTGTGTAGGACTGGACACTGATATCAAAAAGATACCAGAACATCTGTTAAAAGAGGAAGATCCTATTTTCTCTTTCAACAAAGCTATTATTGATGCTACAGCTCCTTACTGTATTGCTTATAAACCCAATCTGGCTTTCTATGAAAGTATGGGAGTAAAAGGATGGATCGCATTCGAAAAGACTGTAGAATACATTAAGAAAAATTATCCTGACCAGTTCATCATTGCTGATGCAAAACGAGGAGATATAGGTAATACTTCTGCCATGTATGCTCGCACATTCTTCGAAGAGCTTAACATTGATTCTGTAACTGTAGCTCCTTACATGGGAGAAGACAGCGTGACTCCATTCCTCACTTATGAAGGTAAATGGGTTATTTTGCTTGCACTTACATCCAACAAAGGTTCACACGATTTTCAGTTGACTGCCGATCCGGAAGGTGAACGTCTTTTTGAAAAGGTTCTTCGTAAATCTCAAGAATGGGCTAATGATCAAAACATGATGTATGTTGTTGGAGCCACTCAAGGACGTATGTTCGAAGATATTCGTAAGATTGTTCCTAATCATTTTTTATTGGTTCCGGGAATCGGTGCACAAGGAGGCTCACTCGAAGAAGTATGCAAGTACGGAATGACCAAAGAATGTGGTCTGATTGTCAACTCCAGCCGAGCTATTATCTATGCAGATAAAACTGAAAACTTTGCAAAAGTAGCAGGAGAAGAGGCTCATAAAGTACAGCAACAAATGAGTGAATTACTGAAAGCTATCTTATAATAAGATCTTTCCCAAAGAATAACTTCCTGCTACTACATCAGGAGAATTTGTTAAATCAATCTAAAATACTGTCTTCCGTTTTTATACATGGAAGGCAGTATTTTATTTTATAAATCAGAGAAAAAGAACACTTTTCCGATAGGATACAGATAAATAATTTACATTTTACACGGATATATAAAAAAAAAATACGTAATTTGCATAATTAACAACGTGGATGTAGTTTTAAAGACATTCCAAAACTCAAACTATTAAAGTAAAAAAAGAACAAAAACATCAATTATGGAGTTTTCAGCCAAGCAAATTGCAGAATATATTCAAGGAACAATTGTGGGAGATGAAAATGCCACTGTACACACTTTTGCTAAAATAGAAGAAGGTATCCCAGGTGCATTATCTTTCTTGTCAAATCCTAAATATACGCATTTCATATATGAGACTCAATCGTCCATTGTATTGGTCAATAAAGATTTCACACCTGAACATGAGGTAAAAGCAACTCTGATTAAAGTAGAGAATGCCTACGAAAGTCTGGCAAAGCTGATGACCTTATATGAAATGAGCAAACCGAAAAAAACTGGCATCGATCCATTGGCTTCAATTTCACCTAGTGCAAAAATTGGCCAGAATGTTTATATAGGTCCTTTTGCTTGTATAGAAGACGGAGCTGAAATTGGAGATAATACCTATATACATCCGCAAGTAACAGTTGGAGCACATGCCCGAGTTGGAGAAAACTCTATTTTATATCCTCAAGTAACAGTATATCATGACTGTCGCGTAGGGAACAATTGCATTATACATGCCGGGGCGGTTATCGGAGCTGACGGATTTGGTTTTGCACCATCACCTGAAGGTTATGAAAAAATCCCCCAAATAGGTATCACTATCATCGAAGATAATGTAGAAATTGGAGCTAATACATGTGTAGACCGTGCTACGATGGGAGCAACAGTTGTACATAAAGGAGCAAAGCTCGACAATTTAATCCAATTAGCACATAATGTAGAAGTCGGCAGCCATACCGTGATGGCATCACAAGTTGGAGTTGCCGGATCTGCAAAAATAGGAGAATGGTGTATGTTCGGAGGACAAGTTGGAGTTGCCGGACACATAAAAGTAGGTGACCATGTAAACGTTGGAGCACAGTCTGGAATACCGGGTAACACAAAATCTGGAAGTACTTTAATGGGATATCCAGCTATTGAACCGAAGCAATTTGCTCGCTCATCTGCAATATTCAAGAAACTCCCAGAGATGTACACTGAACTAAACCGATTACAAAAGGAAATTGAAGAACTAAAAAAACAACTTAATAAATAAACCCATGTTGAAACAACAAACTTTAAAAGGCAGCTTTTCACTGAATGGCAAAGGACTTCACACAGGAGTCAAACTGACAGTTACATTCAATCCTGCCCCAGAACATCACGGGTATAAAATTCAGCGAATAGATCTAGATGATCAGCCCATCATTGATGCAGTAGCTGAAAATGTAGGTGATACAACCCGCGGTACAGTCTTGGTGAAAAACGGGGTAAAAGTAAGTACCGTAGAACATGCCATGGCCGCACTTTATGCAGCTGGCATAGACAATTGCTTGATTCAGGTTAACGGTCCGGAATTCCCAATTCTGGACGGAAGTGCCAAAGCATATGTAGAATGTATCAAACGAGTTGGCATTGAAGAACAAAATGCGCCGAAAGATTTTTATATAATCAAGTCTAAGATTGAGTTCCGTGATGAAGCTACCGGTTCATCCATTACCGTACTTCCAGATGATAAATTTAGTGTCAATACACTAATTTCATACGACTCAAAAATACTTACCAACCAATATGCTACTTTAGAGAATATGGAAGATTTTCCAGCAGAAGTAGCATCGGCACGTACTTTTGTTTTTGTTCGAGAAATCGAACCATTGCTTAATGCTGGTCTGATCAAAGGAGGCGATCTGGATAATGCGATTGTCATTTACGAAAAGCAAATGACACAAGAGAACTTCGATAAGCTGGCAGATGTAATGGGAGTACCTCATATGGATGCAAGCCAATTGGGATATATCAACCATATTCCATTGGTATGGCCTAACGAACCTGCACGTCATAAACTTCTTGATATTATCGGTGACTTGGCATTAATTGGAAAACCTATTAAAGGACGAATCATTGCTACCCGTCCGGGACATACAATCAATAACAAGTTTGCCCGTCAGATACGCAAGGAAATTCGTTTGCATGAAATTCAAGCACCTGTATATAATTGCAACGAAGCACCAATCATGGATGTAAACCGCATTCGCGAATTACTTCCTCACCGTTATCCATTCCAATTAGTAGATAAAGTTATCGCCATTGGAGCAAACCATATCGTTGGTATAAAAAATGTAACATCCAACGAACCGTTCTTCGTTGGCCATTTCCCTAACGAACCGGTCATGCCAGGTGTGCTTCAAATAGAAGCAATGGCACAAGTCGGAGGATTGCTGGTATTGAACTCTTTGGATGATCCGGAAAAATATTCTACTTATTTCTTGAAAATAGACAATGTTAAGTTCCGGCAGAAAGTTGTTCCGGGTGACACGTTAATATTCCGTGTAGAATTAATGGCACCTATCCGCCGAGGAATTTCTACTATGAAAGGCTATATCTTTGTTGGCGAAAAAATTGTCTGCGAAGCTGAATTCATGGCACAAATAGTGAAAAACAAATAAAAACGATACATAAACAAGGATGAAGAATTCTATCTAATACATTTAGACTGAATTCTTCATCCCTGCAATTTATACTCTTAATACTTAATACTTCTTATAAAAAATATGATTAGCCCATTAGCATACATACATCCAGAAGCTAAAATAGGAGAAAATGTCGAAATAGGTCCCTTTGTATTTATTGACAAGAATGTAGTGATAGGCGACAATAATACAATTATGCCCAACGTAAACATTTTATATGGTTCACGTATTGGAAATAATAATCGCATTTTCCCAGGAGCAGTCATCGGAGCGATTCCACAAGATTTAAAGTTTCGTGGAGAGGAAACAACCGCAGAAATCGGTGACAATAATACCATCCGTGAGAATGTAACAATAAACAGAGGAACAGCTGCAAAAGGAAAAACAATAGTAGGCAACAATAATCTGCTGATGGAAGGAGTACATGTTGCTCACGATACAATTGTCGGAAGCGGATGTATTATAGGAAACTCTACAAAAATGGCAGGCGAAGTTATTATCGATGATAATGCAATTGTCAGTGCCAATGTTTTGATGCATCAGTTCTGCCGAGTAGGAGGTTATGTTATGATTCAGGGAGGATGCCGTTTCAGCAAAGATATTCCTCCTTATATCATTGCTGGTCGCGAACCGATTGCATATAGTGGAATTAACATTATCGGATTACGCCGTAGAGGATTTTCAAACGAATTAATTGAAAACATCCACAATACATATCGCATTATTTACAACAGCGGAAAAAATGTTAGTGATGCTTTGCAGCAAATTCGTGAAGAGATTACTATGACTCCGGAAATTGAATATATCGTTTCTTTTATTGAAAATTCGGAAAGAGGAATTATCCGATAAAGAAAATTTTATATCTTTACAACATCAACGAATATTAAACAGTAAAGAACAATGGTATATAAATTCAGAATCATATCCGATGAAGTCGATGATTTCTTGAGAGAGATAAAAATCGACTCAGAAGCTTCTTTTTACGATTTACACGAAGCTATATTAAAATGTACCGGTTATAAAGATGATCAGATGACTTCTTTTTTCATCTGCGATGATGACTGGGAAAAAGAAATTGAAATTACTTTAGAAGATATGGGTAACGGAAGCTCTGAAGAAGATACTTTCGTTATGAAGGAAACTCCATTAAGTGAGCTGTTGGAAGACGAAAAACAGAAATTACTTTATGTATTCGATCCGCTTGCTGAACGTGTTTTCTTTATAGAACTTTCCGAAATTATTACAGGAAAGGATTTACAACATGCAACTTGCTCACGCAAAGAAGGAAATCCACCTAAACAAACCATTGATTTTGATGAGCAAATGAATACAAACACTGCTCTCGATTTAGATGAGAACTTCTATGGTGACCAAGATTTCGATATGGAAGACTTCGATCCGGAAGGCTTTGATATGGAAGGAGGAAGCAATCCTTACGATGAAGACAAATATTAATTAACAGATATTGTAATTGTTATTTTCATCTACGCGAAAAGGAGGAAAATCTCGAAAGACAAATAACGGATACGAGATTATTCCTCCTTTTTTAGTTGCTTTAAAAGAATATATGAATAAACCAACACTCATTGTACTGATAGGTCCTACAGGTATAGGTAAAACAGATTTAAGTCTATCTATTGCCGAAGCATATCATACCTCTATTATTTCAGCTGATTCACGACAGCTTTATGCCGACCTGAAAATAGGGACGGCAGCCCCTACCCCCGACCAGTTAGCACGTGTTCCACATTATTTTGTAGGAACTCTGCAACTGACAGATTACTATAGTGCGGCACAATACGAAAGTGAAGTACTGAAAAAGCTTAATGAATTATTCCAAGAAAAAAGCGTAGTAGTACTTACAGGAGGATCAATGATGTATGTCGATGCCGTATGCAAAGGTATTGACGACATTCCTACCGTAGACAATGATACACGTCAGTTAATGCTGGAACGTTACGAACAGGAGGGATTGGAACGTTTATGTGCAGAGTTAAAGCTTCTTGATCCTGAATATTACAATATTGTTGACTTGAAGAATCCCAAACGCGTAATACATGCACTTGAAATATGCTATATGACAGGAAAAACATATACATCTTTCCGTACACGTACATGTAAGGAGCGTCCTTTCAACATATTAAAAATCGGATTAAAACGCGACAGGGAAGAACTATACGATCGTATTAACCGTCGAGTAGACATGATGATGGAAGAAGGATTACTGGAAGAAGCACGAAAAGTATATCCGTACCGCAACCTGAATTCACTGAATACCGTAGGATATAAAGAATTATTCAAATATTTCGACGGAGAGTGGGAGTTACCTTTCGCTATCGAAAAAATAAAACAGAACTCACGCATCTATTCACGTAAACAGGTAACATGGTTTAAGCGTGATACAGAAATAGCCTGGTTTCATCCTGACTCAACACAGGAAATCATGCAATACATTGAACAACATCTGGCATAAAGCAAACATTTATTCCTGGTGAACTGCACATTTAAAATAGAAAAATAGTCCCGATTCGGTACAATTCTTTCAAATCCATCTCCGACCGAATCGGGACTAGTAACATAAAATAATACATGTTGTCCGATAATACTTTTCAAATAATCAATAACTTATTGATATACATAAAATTAAACAACAACCTTAATAAGGGAGCTTATCCATAAAAATAACACTTAGAATCAGCTTATTCAATATGTTTATCGGAAACAAATAACAATAATACCATTAAATTACACCTGTTCGAAACACAGAGCTAGTGTTTCACTGAGTGTATCCGAGGCAAGTTTGCCTTAGAAGTGATGATGGAAAGTTAATAGACAATTTTGCATTTCATATCAAAAAAGCATGTGAAACAAAGCCCGAAGACTTTTATTTCACATGCTTTTTTTACTAATCTATCAAAGCTACCTCTCCCTTAAAACAGAGAGAAACTAGATTCTACATAAAAAACTTAAAGACAAAGATAACCGACAAAATATACATAGCCGGAGTCAGTTTCTTATAATTTCCGCACAATAAATTTATCAGCACATAGCTTATCATTCCCAATACAATACCATCAGAAATACTATAAGCCAAAGGCATAAAGATAATACATATAAATGCAGGTATAGCCTCCGAATACTCAGTAAGATCAACTTTCTTGATAGAAGACATCATCATCAATCCTACCAGAATCAGTACCGGAGCAGTAGCAGCCCCCGGAACAGCCAGGAAGAAAGGAGCAAGGAACAAAGCAAGCAAGAAACAAACAGCTGTAACAAAAGCTGTCAGACCGCTACGTCCACCCTCACCTACTCCTGAAGCACTTTCCACAAAAGTAGTAATTGTACTGGTTCCCAACATAGCACCTACCGTTGTACCGATAGCATCTACCAAAAATGCTTGTTTCAAGTGAGGAATTTTTCCTTCTTTTGTCACCATACCAGCCTTAGTAGTTACTCCCACCAGTGTACCGATTGTATCAAACATATCTACAAACAAGAAAGTAAACACTACTATTACCATTTCTTTAGTAAATATATGTTCCCATTGGAATTTAAAGAAAATCGGCTCAATAGAAGGAGGAGCACTTACAATGCCGTCAATATGTGTCAATCCCATCGGAATACCAATAATTGTAGTCAGCAAAATACCAAAGAGCAAAGCTCCGCGTACACGCTTCACCAACAAGATAGATGTAACCAGCAAGCCGATAATTCCCAGCAAAGCAGAACCTGAAGTTATATTTCCCAACGAAATAAGAGTCGCATCATTATTCACAATGATACCAGCATTCTGCAAACCCAGAAAAGCAATAAACAGACCAATACCTGCACCAATCGCATTTTTCAATGTAGCCGGCAAGGCATCAACGATCTTTTCACGCAAGTTGGTAACTGTCAGCAAGATGAAGATAATACCCTCCAGCAAAACGGCAGTCAGTGCAAATTGCCATGAGTATCCCAGTGTCAAACAAACAGTATAAGCAAAAAAGGCATTCAGTCCCATACCCGGAGCCAGTCCGAAAGGTAATTTGGCATAAAAAGCCATAAGCAAAGTAGTAAAGGCCGACGCTATCACAGTGGTAGTAAACAACGCCCCTTTATCCATTCCCGTAGCACTTAGGATGTTCGGATTAACAGCAAGAATATAAGCCATCGTCAGGAAAGTTGTGATACCAGCCAGTATCTCAGTACGTACACGTGTCACTTTCCGGTCGAAACCAAACAATTTTTCCAGCATACTATTTATAATTTTATGATAAATCTATTAGAAAGTCCACTTCATTGCCAGCGTAGGAATATAATAGAATCCGTTACGAGTAGCAAAATTCGTACTCATCTCCCACTCTGTACCAACGCTTAAATTCAAATCCTTATTTACATGCTTGAACTGATTCAGGTTTACCCAGAACTGAGGCTCAGTCATAAAGATGTAATTATGTTCGTTACCGTGAACATCAAAATGTTTCTCACGCCAGAAATCAGCAAAACCGCTGAAAGTATACTTACCCTGACAGAAGTTGATAGTCCATGTACCAGTCACCTGGAAGTTATGCGGTTCGTCATTCTTCTGGATATACTTATACATTACCTGCACACCAAACACACGAGAAAAGTCTGCACTGTTCCAGTTGTATGCCGGACCGGCCAGAAAAGCATTGTTAATATAATTCAAACCACCATTATATTCTATATGAGCAGATACAGGAGCTTTCCAGAATTTCAGTTCACGGCTGATTTCCCAATAAGCAGAAGCCACGCCCTTATCTGTATAGTCCATATCAACAAAGAAGAAAGTACTACCCCACTTGTCAGCTTTAAACATTTCTACTGTAGTAGTAACCCATGGACGGTCCTCCAGAGAATTGTACATAGCACGTCCTAAATCATAATGCAACTGGATGTTTTGTGCCTTTGCCACTCCTGCAAAACAGCACATCAAAAGAACGAATAAGAATGTTTTTTTCATCGAATTTTAATTTTGCTTAATAATTTGAAGACGCAAAAATAGTGAAAAATCTGTTTAAAAGCATAAATAAAACCTATTTTGTTTCTCTTTTTAGCATTAATCTCCTTCTACACACCAATCATATACCTTATTATATATGCGAAAAACATGCAGTCCTCATCGACTGCCCCGATTACTTTTTCCGCCAAAAGTCCAATACCCTCCGATAGAAATGTTCAGTCACGTCACACCTATGTAACAAAAGAAGGGCTTTTTTTGATTTAGGTCAAAAAAGAGGCACTTTTTGCAATATATATGCTATAAAACATATTTTCTATTAAAATAACTCGTATATTTGCAGTGTAAAACAAAAGGAAATAATAAAAGACTAGACTTAACTAGATTTGAATTTTTAAGGTTAAAGGTTGAAAAGATGAATTAAAAAGCCGGCCGTGAGGCTCGCCGTAAAATTAAAAAGTAAAGTTTTCAGGTATTATTTAATGTTTAACTAAAAAAGAAAGGATAACATTATGAAAAAGGTAAAAAACATTTTTCACAAGATCGTAAATGCAGATCCAATGATCTGGGGTTACGTAATGCTGAACGATAAGATCAGCAAGTAAAAACAAGCTGAATGCTGAAAAAGGCTTCAGCTTTGAGAGAGAATCTGATAAATGCCGAGAGGCGTGTAAATAATCAACTAAGCGGTTGCACATGCGACCGCTTTTTTTATGTATCTTTGTCAGCAAATCAAGTTTTCACCTATGGCATATACACCGATAGATACCGACAACGCAGAGTTCCAAAATGCTTTAAAGCTGATACAATACACCCGCCAGTCGGTTTTCCTGACCGGAAAAGCCGGAACCGGTAAATCTACCTTTCTGAAACATGTATGCCAGATTACCAAGAAAAAATTTGTGGTACTTGCCCCGACAGGCATTGCAGCCATCAATGCAGGAGGAAGCACCTTGCACAGCTTTTTCAAACTCCCTTTCTATCCCCTCCTGCCCGACGATCCCAACTTTAGTCTGAAAGGAGGAAAACTGCACAGTTTCCTGAAATATTCATCAGACCACCGCAAACTCATTAAGAATATCGAACTGGTGATCATCGACGAGATTTCCATGGTACGTGCCGATATCATCGACTTCATTGACAAAGTGCTACGTGTATATTCACAGAACATGCGCGAGCCCTTTGGCGGAAAACAGCTGTTGCTCGTAGGCGATGCCTTCCAGCTGGAACCGGTAGTGAAAAGCGATGAACGAGAAATTATTAATCGCTTCTACCCCAATCCCTACTTCTTCTCTGCACGTGTATTCCGCGAAATGGAGCTGGTAGCCATCGAGCTGACTAAAGTATACCGACAGACCGACAAAGTCTTCGTCAACGTGCTCGACCATATCCGCACAAACACCGCCGGAGCAGCCGACCTCCAACTGCTGAACACACGTTACAACGCCCCGGTAAAGGCAAGCGAAAACGACATGTACATCACTCTTGCCACCCGCCGAGACAACGTAGACTACATCAACGAACGCCGCCTTGCCGAACTTCCCGGCGAAGCCGTCACCCTGCAGGGAGAAATACATGGCGAGTTCCCCGAAAGCAGTCTTCCTACACTTATGGAACTGACCATAAAACCCGGCGCACAAATTATTTTCATCAAGAACGATTCCGAAAAGCGCTGGGTAAACGGAACCATCGGAACCATTTCCGGTATCGATGCCGACGGAATCATATATGTCATTACCGAAGACGGAAAAGAACTGGACGTTCATCGCGAAAGCTGGAGCAATATCCGCTACCGCTATAATGAAGAAGAAAAGAAAATTGAGGAAGAAGAACTGGGAACATTTACACAATATCCTATCCGCCTTGCCTGGGCTATAACCGTACACAAAAGCCAAGGCCTTACATTCAGTCGGGTAGTCATCGATTTTACCGGTGGAGTTTTCGCCGGCGGACAAACCTATGTCGCTTTAAGCCGCTGTACTTCACTGGAAGGCATCTGCCTGAAACGTGAAATAACCCGTGGAGATATCTTTGTCCGCCCCGAAATTGTAGCTTTTTCACAACGGTTCAACAACGAACAAGCCATCGAGCGTGCCATGAAACAAGCACAGGCCGACATACAATACGTAGCTGCTGTCAAAGCATTCGATAAAGGCGACTTCGAAGAATTTCTCAATCAGTTCTTTAAGGCTATCCATTCACGTTACGATATAGAAAAGCCCCTCCAGCAACGTTTCATCCGGAAAAAACTTGGCATCATCAACAAGCTGCGTGAAGACAACAAGCGACTGAAAGAACAGATGCAGGAACAGCAGAGAAATCTTCAAAAATACGCCAAAGAATACTACCTGATGGGAAATGAGTGCATCACACACATGCACGACACCCGTGCGGCACTTGCCAATTACGATAAAGCCATCGAACTGTATCCTGACTACGCCGATGCATGGGTACGTAAAGGAGTCACCCTGTTTAACGCCGACCGTATAAATGAAGCAGAAGCCTGTCTTGACAAGGCTGTACGTCTGCGCCCGATGGAATTTAAAACCGTTTATAACCGCGGAAAACTGCGTCTTCATACAGGAGATACCGAAGGAGCTATTGCCGACCTCGACAAAGCTACTACCCTGAAGCCTCAACACGCCGGAGCACACGAATGCTTTGGCGATGCACTTACACAAGCCGGAAAAGAAATGGAAGCAGCCATCCAGTACCGTCTTGCCGAAGAGCTCCGCAAGCGTAAATCCAATCAATAAAATAGTTAGTTTTCTTCTTCAGACACAGGAATTGTCATCTGCCTCAGTTCCTCCAGTGTTCCGTTGAACACATTCAGGTCCACCTGCTCCCTTATGCCCGGCAATGTACCGGCATCTGTATGCTGCCAGAATCTCCACTGGCCCTTATATTCTACAGAATCAACATAATAATGAGCAATCCAATACGGATAAGTATTGAAGACAGAATCGTTCAGATAACGAGTTTTAAACTTATACGAAGTATAAAGAATAGGCTTCACTTTATAATGCTGTTCTATTTTACGAAGCCATACCAGCAAATCTTTCCGCAAACGGTCGTCATCATCCCCTCGCTTTTCTATATCCAGCACAGGAGGAAGATCTCCCGGCTCCAGCTGAACCGAGCGGATAAAGAAATCAGCCTGCCGCGAAGCATCTGTCTTTGGATTATAAAAGTGATAAGCACCGCGGATAAACCCATACTGTCGCGCCAGATCAAAGTTATGGACAAATGTAGTATCACTGAAATCTCCACCTTCCGAAGCTTTCAGAAAGACAAAACGGATAGGGAATGGAGTAAACTGTGTCTTGCTGAGCACTGCCCAGTTTATTTCACCCTGATGGTGAGAAATATCGAACCCATGCACCCGATAGCCCGAAGGAAGACATACGCCATATGCCTTTGTACCATAGCAAGGCTTCCATCTGTATGCATAAGGACGGATAAAGAAATAATAAAACCCGATGACCAGCAATGCAGCAGCCCCTCCCATCAGAATATAATATATCCACGATGGAACTTCCCACTTACGTGCTATTTTCTTTTTATCCTTGCTGCGTCTGGTTCTTCTCTTCGCTCCTCCAGAAGAAGTCGTATTCGATGAAGAAGAACTCGTCCGCTTACGGGATGTAGTTTTGCGAGGCTTATTTACCACCATTATGGGCGGTTCTTTTGTCATAGGTTCTATCCAGTTACATGAAAAAATAGTCACTGCACCTCTCTGCCAGTCACAGACAGGCAGAGAAGGCAATGACAGATTTCTTTATTTATAAGCAATTATTATTTTGCTTGTTCAAGCTGCAAAGTCTTAGTCGGCTGATCGCAAACTTCAGTAGGACCAAAGTACTGGATCGGACCCGGATAAACATAAGCAGTTTCTTTAGCCCAAGTTTCACGCTGAGCAGCGAAAGCCTTGAACGGAGCACCATCCAACTTAACCAGAGCTTTCTGGATAACCGGTTTCATTTCACCGTGACGGCGTTCCATGTTCATCATCATTGTGATAGGCACACCACCTGCAATCCATTCAGCAGCCGGAGCAGTAGTGTTACGAACTGATGACATATAACCAGTCTTACCGTTAGCAATCAACATAGATGCAGTGTAACCCAAAGAGTAGCAATAGTCAGCATCGAAGTTAGATGGAGCAGCGCAACGTCCTTCGTAACCGAAGAAGTGGTGCTGAGCAGCAAACTTACCAACATATTTACCTTCTTCTTTCCATGCAGCCAATTTAGTAGCAACCATTTCAGACAACAGTTTTTCAGTTTCGATCAATGAAACCTGAACGTTTCCGTGCGGGTCACGATCCAAAGACAACTGACGAGCAACACCTTCCGGCAGAGAAGCGTAGATAGCAGCATTTTCCGGAGTCAGCTTGCTGATAATGTATTCACGCTGTTTAGAACGTTTGATGTTGTTGAATTCTTCACCGTTAGCAGCCAAGAAGTCGTTCAATTCAGCGATCAGACGCTTCATAGCCGGGATGAATTCGATCAAACCTTCCGGAATCAATACTGTACCGAAGTTGTTTCCTGCAGCAGCACGGTCAGCAACAACCTGAGCAATATATGTTACTACATCATCCAAAGACATGTTCTTAGTTTCAACTTCTTCAGAGATGATACATACATTAGGCTGAACCTGCAAAGCACATTCCAAAGCGATGTGAGAAGCAGAACGTCCCATCAGTTTGATAAAGTGCCAGTACTTGCGAGCTGAGTTACAGTCACGCTGGATGTTACCGATAACTTCAGCATAAGTCTTACAAGCAGTATCAAAACCGAATGAAGTTTCAATCATGTCGTTCTTCAAGTCACCGTCGATAGTCTTCGGACAGCCGATAACCTGGATACCATAGTTCTTAGCTGCATAATATTCAGCCAATACACAAGCATTTGTATTAGAGTCATCACCACCGATGATAACCAATGCTTTGATACCCAATTCTTTCAAGATTTCATAACCTTTTTCGAACTGATCTTCTTTTTCCAGTTTGGTACGACCAGAACCGATAATATCGAAACCACCAGTGTTACGGTATTCGTCGATAATATCAGCTGTCAGTTCCATATATTTGTGGTCAACCAATCCACCAGGACCCAGGATGAAACCATACAATTTGTTTGCAGGGTTCAATTTCTTTACGCCATCAAACAAACCAGAGATTACATTGTGTCCACCAGGAGCCTGACCACCAGACAAAATTACTCCCACGTTCATAGGAGCATATTCTTTTTCTTCTCCTTCAACAAATTTAATCAACGGCATGCCGTAAGTATTCGGGAACAATTTCTTGATTTCTTCCTGATCGGCAACCGACTGTGTAGGTTCTCCTTCCTGTACCTTTACAGCACCCTTCAATGCCTTAGGCAATTTTGGCTGATAAGCAGCTCTTGCAATTTGTAATGCGCTTTTTGTCATAATTGTTTTTAATTTATATAAGGTGTATAAATTTCGGTATGGCAAATTTCGCCTTTTTTTCGGAAATATGAAAACGTATGCAAAAAAAATGTTATCTTTACCCCGTAATCAATCTATTTTATTAACCCATTAAAACAATAAAACTATGGCTAGTAGAAGAAATTTAAAAAAGAACGTCAATTATATTTCCGACCTTATCGCAGGTCTGTGTATCGTAGAAAGCATGAATGCCAAAGATGAAAACCGTGAAGAACTGAGCAAATTGTTCCTTCAGGCAGTCAATCTCCGTCAGGACATCATCAGCCGCATCAGCCATACTGAACCGGGTAATGTAAAAGGCTTCTATAAGAAACTGAAAGAAGACTTTAACAACGGTACACAAACTATTTTCAAAAAATTGGAAGAACTGGGTAAATAAAGAGCATGAAACAAGCCATTTGCAGCTTTATCTACCACAAGATACTGGGATGGAAAGCTGAAGTTTCCGTCCCTGATTTCGACAAGTGCATTATCTGTGCAGCCCCTCACACCACGAACTGGGACCTGTTTATCGGCAAGCTGTTTATCAGTGCCATAGGTCGTGAGTCGGGATTCATGATGAAAAAAGAATGGTTCTTCTTTCCGTTGGGTATTTTGTTCCGCTGGATGGGAGGAATCCCCGTACATCGTGACAAACGTACCTCAATGGTAGATCAAGTCATCAAGCAAGTAAACGCCAGCGAGAAATTTCATCTTGCCATCACCCCTGAAGGAACCCGCTCTCCTAACCCGAACTGGAAAAAGGGATTCTATTACATAGCATTAGGGGCAAACATTCCTATCGTACTGATCGGCATCGATTACGAAAAGAAATGTATAACAGCAGGCAAGTATATCATACCCAGCGGGGATATAGACAAGGATATGCGCGAAATCAAATTGTATTTCAAAGATTTCAAAGGAAAACATCCTCACAAGTTCGTCTTAGGCGATATAGACTGACAATGTATAGTCTTTATATACAACGTCCTGTGTGCTTTTTCACACGGGACGTTTTGTTTTTATAATTCATCAGGAAGTTCCTTTTTCTTTTTGTACAAATTCTCTCTAAAACTTCATGATATTTTGGAGAAAAGATGCTGAATTTTTAATCAAAATATCTGCAATAATTTATTTCCCGTCTTCGATTCACAATATACCAATTGTTTCTTTGTCATAACAGAACTCTGTTCATGGATAATTTGCAAATTTTCGTAGTTATCCAAGAGATTTCACGTAGATTTGGAGGCGAATAAAAAGACTAATAGTCAGAGTAAAATATCAGTTATAGTCTGACGCCTCGTGCATTTGTGTAAAAGCAGAGTTAAATTTACCTCGATACGAACGTGACGATATCTTGATACGTTCGTGCTGATATCTCGTCACGTTTGTGTCGAGATATTGACTGCTATGTGTCGAGATATTTTTATATAGGTGTAATCATATCTACAGCTATGCCATATAAATTCTTTTACCCTATCTTCTTCTATGTGCCGTAATATTTTTACCTTTGTATGGTTTGCCTGTACATTGAGCGCAGACATGAAAAATTTAATCATCGAAAAAAAACAATACAACCTTATGGCAAAGAAAAATAATACAGCAGATATTGGCTTTGAAAAAGAAATATGGAAAGCAGCCGATTTACTACGAGGAAACCTCGATGCTTCAGAATATAAGTCCGTAGTTCTGGGACTTATTTTCCTGAAATACATTTCCGACCGTTTCGAAGCAAAATACAATGAGCTTGTAGAAGAAGGCGACGGCTTTGAAGAAGACAAAGATGAATACACTTCCGAAAACATTTTCTTTGTACCACAGGAAGCACGCTGGGCTGTAGTGGCAGAAGCCGCACACACCCCCGAAGTAGGTACAGCCATAGACAATGCCATGCGCCTGATTGAAAAAGAGAATCCACGCCTGAAAGGCATTCTGCCCAAGAACTTTGCCCGCCCCGAGCTGGATAAAAGACGACTGGGCGATGTGGTAGACCTTTTCACCAACATTCAGATGAAAGAATACGGCGATTCAAAAGATATTTTGGGCCGTACATACGAATATTGTCTTTCAAAGTTTGCCGAGGCTGAAGGCAAACTGGCCGGAGAGTTCTACACCCCTGCCTGTATCGTCCGCACGCTGGTAGAAGTGTTGCAGCCCTATAGCGGCCGCGTATACGACCCCTGCTGCGGTTCCGGCGGTATGTTCGTACAGTCTGCCAAGTTTATCAATGAACACCAAGGAAACATAAACAACATCTCTGTTTTCGGACAAGACAGCAACCCTACCACATGGAAAATGGCACAAATGAACTTAGCCATTCGCGGTATAGAAGCCGATTTAGGCAAGTTTGCAGCCGATACCTTCTTCGATGACCAGCACCCTACCCTTAAAGCCGATTACATCCTGGCCAATCCGCCTTTCAATTTGAGCGACTGGGGAGCCGACAAGTTGCAGGATGATGTACGCTGGAAATATGGTATTCCCCCTTCAGGTAATGCCAACTTTGCATGGATTCAGCACATGATTCATCACCTCTCCCCACACGGACGCATCGGCATGGTGTTGGCCAATGGTGCCCTTTCTTCGCAATCAGGCGGTGAAGGCACAATCCGTGAGAATATTATCAAGGCAGACTTAGTGGAATGTATTGTAGCGATGCCTTCTCAGTTATTCTATACCACCGGTATCCCCGTATCCCTCTGGTTCCTCAACCGCGCCAAGAAGCAAACGGGGAAAATTCTATTCATCGATGCCCGTCAGATGGGAACAATGGTGACCCGCAAACTACGTGAACTGGATGAGAAGAAAGATATCCAGCGTATTGCTAAAACGTACAACGATTTTCAGGCAGGAACATTGGAAGATGAAAAAGGATATTGTGCAGCAGCTACTCTTGATGAGGTAGCCAAGCAGGACTACATACTTACCCCGGGACGTTATGTGGGCATAGCCGAAACGGAAGACGACGGCGAACCGTTCCAGGAAAAAATGGAGCGACTCACTTCGGAGTTGTCTGAGATGTTTGAGAAATCGCACCAGTTGGAAGAAGAGATTCGGAAACAGTTGGGGAGTATTGGTTTTGAAATCAAATAAAGCATATGAATTTTGATTTATATACAATTGATTGGACAGCTATTGGCTCCATAGTTACTTTTATTGCTATGATTATTGCTTATTGGACTATTCATATTTCTGATAAGCAAAACAAAAGCAATCAGCGACTTCAACTTTTGTTAGTTCAACGTGAAATTGAACAAAAAAGATTAGATGACTTGGTTGAAAACATTATGATAATCAATGATTCAATGCAACCTATTATTGTAGCTGATTATTCAGTGAAACTAACAAAAGGGATTTTCACCGAAGACGACAGACATTTTATAGATGAAATGGCAGCAAATGATATATCCAATAATAATAGGCTGAGTGTTCAATTAATAAAGTATGATAGAAATGAATCAGCGAAAAAAGTATTGATAACATTAAGTAATATGCGTCAGAAATACGGTGAATGGGTTCGAGATTTATCTATTCTCAATTTGTATAAAACAAATTACATAATTTCTCCGGATGAATTGAGAAGAATGATTTTAACTATGGCTAAGATGTCAAAAGAAATAGCACCTGAATATGAAAAAAATATTCATAATGTAATTAATGAAAAAAACAATGACTTGAACAAGGCTATAAACTTAATGAATATTTTCTGCTATACTATTTCTGCTTATTTAAATGAGCAGAAAAAAATCTTTGAAGATGAGCTATGCGCGTTTGTCAAAGAGGAACAAAAAAGAATAGATAGTATGATTTTTCATGATTCAATAAAATGATAATAAATAGAATGAAAGAGTGGAAAGAATATAGTTTAGACGAAATCTGTACTGACATTTTTGCTGGAGGTGATGCTAAAAAACTCAATCCAACTAAAGAAAAGACAAATAACAACAAGATTCCAATATATGCTAACTCGGTAGAAAATGAAGGATTGTATGGATATTGTCAAATTCCTATTGTATCAAAGCCAGCTATAACTATCGCTGCAAGAGGTGCAGGTACAGGATTTGTAGCATATAGAGAGAAACCATTCACTCCTATTGTTAGATTAATTACTTTAGTAACAAAAAATATTGTTGATACAAAATTCTTATATTATAATTTAAAAAATAAGGGAATTAAAGGGGATGGTTCTGCAATACCACAAATAACAATCCCTATGATAAAAAAAGAAATAGTATCAATTCCTAATATACATGTACAGAAAAAAATTGCAGGAATATTATCCCCTCTTGACGGCAAAATCAAACTCAACCACCGCATAAATGAAAATCTAGCGCAGCAGGCACAAGCATTATTCAAGTCTTGGTTTGTTGATTTCGAACCATTTAAGGATGGCAAGTTTGTGGATTCGGAGTTTGGGAAGATTCCAGAAGGATGGAAGGTAGGAATATTATCTGATATTGCAAATATTACGATGGGGCAGTCTCCGAAAGGTACAAGTTATAATGAAATAGGGAATGGCATAGTTTTCTATCAAGGTCGTGCAGATTTCGGTAATAGATTCCCTTCTATTAGATTGTTCACGACAGAACCAAGTCGTTATGCAGAACCGCATAGCGTATTATTAAGCGTGAGAGCTCCTGTTGGTGATATTAATGTTGCTGTTGAAAAATGTTGTATAGGTAGAGGATTAGCGTCCATATTGAGTAAAGACAATCATCAATCTTTTATCTTATACACAATGTATTCCTTAAAGAAAGAATTAGATAAGTTTAATTCTGAAGGTACTGTATTTGGTTCCATAAATCGATTTTCTATTGAAAATTTAAAGATTGTTATACCACCAATAGATGTTATGGATGAGTTTGAACATTTAGTATCTAAAATAGATAATCTGTTATTAAATCTATTTCAAGAGACTACACGTTTGGAACAACTTCGTGATATTCTTCTTCCCAGACTTATGTCCGGTGAACTCAAAATTACTGATATAGAATAAAAGTTTGAGTGAGTAATAAGTATTATTAAATAACTAGTATAAAATCCGCCTGATAATGAATAACCTTTTAACACCTTATATAATACAAACAATCATAATCTGTTGTACAGTTATCATCGTTGCAGCTATCGGTGTTTCTGCATATCGAGTACATCAAAAGCAACCGAGAAGTTGGGGGTCTTACATATACTATGCAAGTATTTTGACTTTGCTTGGTATTATAGTATTTTCAAACGCTTTTTATGGAAATAGGAATGTCCTGGATTTTGTATCATTAGCTTCTGCCTTGATATCCATTATATTAGCTGTAGTTACAATTTTATATTCTTTTTATAGTAATAGCCAGTCTGCAGGTCAAGTAGAAATCTTAAATAATGCAGCAAAAAGCGTAGAAAAGGCCACATTGTCGTATTCGGAATCAGCAGAGAGTTTACAAGAAAATATTAGTAAGATTATTGCTGCTGTAAATCGAGTTGAAGAGAAAACTGATAGAATTATAGACATGACATTAGGTTCTGTTTCTGGATCTAATAATCATCTCATAAATTTTGACTTGGAAGCTTATATCAAAGGATATGTTGACTTGGCATCTCCTGTGGGGGTCGTAGCGATGTATGCATGTATAAAATCTAAAGATACGAATAAGAATTGGAATTTAGATTTATTTACAAGTGAAAACAATCAATTTTATTGTAGTGGTTTTCTCATATCTACTACAAGCGCTGGATTTATAACGCTAACCATTGATTTTAGTAATGGCAATGTTTCAGTTTCTAATTATGTAGAAATAATAAAAAAACATATTATCTCAAAGATAAATGCGTCAGTTTTTGCTGATGATTTGCAAAATGTAAAGAATAATATTGATCGTTACTTTGAAAATGCTCAATAATAAACGAACATAAAATCAGAACTAAAAGTTATTTTGTTGTTTCAAATATGAAAACCAATGATGATAATATATTGAACGATGACAGTATTTCCATTTCTTCTCTGTCAGAATACACAGACGCTATCACTTCAATCAGAAATAATATTATTGAAGATGGCAAATCTGAAACACTGTTCTTTCGTGGGCAAAGTAATAAATCATGGGATATAAGACCAAGCATTTTTAGAGATGCCTTAATCTCCGTAGAACATAAGATTATACAAACTGCAACTGCTCGAGTTCCACAAGAGTTTCGGGAATGTTCATCTGCTTTCGAAGAACTAACCAAATTGCAGCATTATGGTCTGCCTACACGATTATTGGATATTACAATGAATCCTTTAGTCGCTTTATATTTCGCATGTTTACCCACCTCAAAAGTTAAAGATAAAGAAGGAAATGAGGTCTATCCTGATGGCATTGTCTATATCTGTACAGGATATGAGGAGCATGAAAAATCGTATAAAGCTAAAATATTATCTGAGATTACTAAAATAGGCTTTGAAGGAGATTTTACTCTAAAAGATTTAAGAACAAGTCTTGAAATAAATAAAGATATTGATCCTGAGTCTTTTATAAAATTGATACAAGATACAATTTTTGTAATGCCAAGTTATAGTAACTCTAGATTGATACGGCAAAGCGGAGCTTTCCTTATTTCTGGAGCAATTAATGTCACAGTAGATGAACATGATTTGTGGAACAGCAAGGTTACTAAAAGTGTGAAGAATTTGAATCAAGAAATTGATAAAAAACATATAATCATACCTCAGGACTCAAAAGAAAAGCTTTTGGATGAATTGGACTTTTTTAATATTAACGAAAGTACACTGTTCCCTGAGTTGGAGCATCAAATGTCTCATATTAAAAAAGTTGGGGCAAAATGGGTGAAGACAGAAAATCCTTCATTTATAAAATATGAATCAGATACGACTGTTTCACATTCTATCACAGAGAACGCAACTAAAAAGATAAAAGAAGAAGACGTAGTCAAAATCTTTAATAAATTGGGAATTCCTAAATTATATAGACCAGCTTTACTTAAAGTCATCTTCGAAATTCAACAATATCCAGATTGGAATCAGAAAATAAATATTTATAATGAATTGATAAAGAGTTTAAAACATATTCTAAAAGACTTCGATAAAAATAGATCACGAACTCTTGCAATACAAATGGCTGACAGATTGATTTCAATAAGTCAATAGCTATGTCATTCACAGAAAAAATTATTATTTTTGCGATAGCCACTTTCCAATAACATCAAATTATGTACAAAATAGAAATAAAAGGATATAAGTCTTTCCAGAATCTGACACTTGACTTGCTTCCTATCAATATATTGATAGGCTCTAACGGGTCAGGAAAGAGTAACTTTTTGTCTTTCTTCGAGTTTTTGAACCGACTATATGAACAAAAGCTTACGGAATATGTAGCATTGGGAGGAGGCATCGACAAATACTTCTTTCAAGGCAGCAAGATTACGGATACAATTTGCGCTACTGTTTATTTTGAATGCAACTCTTATTCATTTGAACTGAAAGAGGGAGATAACAAGTTTGTATTTTCAAAAGAGAAACTGGGATATTATGGCTCGTATTCTGATATAGCCAGTTTCGGTAATGAAGCCAATATAAAATCTTATAACGGACTGTCAAGAGGTGAATACATCCGGAACTATCTGTCTGAGATAAAAAAATATCACTTTCATGACACAGGAAAAAGTTCTCCGTTCACAAAAGAAAGTCATATTGTGAACGATGTCTATTACCTGTATGAAAAGGGAGAAAATCTGGCAGCTTTTCTGTATGGCATCCGAGAGAATTATCCCATTACCTACAAACGGATTGTACGTGTCATTCAAAGCATTGCTCCTTATTTCAGTGATTTTTATTTCAATGTAAGCGCAGCTGATACGGTTCGCCTGCAGTGGACAGATAAATTCAGCTCGACTATTTACGGACCGACGGACCTCTCCGATGGGACTGTACGATTCATTGCATTGACAACGCTGTTCTTGCAACCAATTCCACCGAAAGTTATCATCATCGACGAACCTGAATTGGGACTACACCCTTTGGCTATTCAGAAACTAGCCGGCCTGATAAAATCGGTTGCAAATAGAGGAACACAAGTCATTATAGCGACTCAAAGCGCGGATTTGATTACTAATTTTGATGCCGAAAATGTGATTACTGTTAATCAGACTGAAGGAGTTTCGGTGATGGAAAGGTTGAAGCCTGAAAGTCTGGAGTCTTGGCTGGAGGATTACACGCTGGGCGACTTGTGGAAACAAAATATCCTGAAAGGAGGGCAGCCGAGATGAAAAGATTGATTATCATTTGCGAGGGACCAACAGAACAGGCATTCTGCAATGACTTGTTGCGTGATTATTTCCAGTCCAAGGATATTATTTTGGAAGCTCCTACCATCAAACATTCAAATGGAGGTATTGTAGCTTGGGATACACTGAGGAAACAAATTGTCAGACATCTGAATGAGGGAAATTGTATAGTTTCGTTGTTTGTGGATTATTACCGTATCAGAGATTCGTACAATTTTCCCGGATGGATGACAAGTAAAAGTATCAATAATGTGTATGACAGAATGCATTTCCTTTTCGAACAAATGTCTCTTAACATGGACGAAAAACTACGTTCAAGATTTGTTCCCTATATACAGTTACACGAATTTGAAGGATTATTGTTTAGTGATATCTCGGTATTCCAAAATAATTTTACTAAAAACGAACTTAATTTCTCGTTATTGGAAAGTGCGGTAAACAGTGCTGACACACCGGAAGAGATAAACAATGGTCCAGCTACTGCGCCTTCCGAACGACTGAAGAAAGCCGTCTGCGGATATGATAAAGTGACGGATGGAGCTTTTCTAGCTTTGGAAATAGGACTGGAAACTATCAGAGAAAAATGTATTCTTTTTAATGAATGGATTGAAAGATTAGAAACTTGCTAAGACCAAACACATAAAATACTATGTCATTCACAGAAGAAAACTACGAGAAAGCCGTGATAGCCCTTTTCGAGCAGATGGGCTATACACATCTTTATGGTCCTGACATAGAGCGTGATTACTATGTGCCGTTCTATGAAGAACAGCTTATGGAAAGCCTGAGTAATGTGAACAGAGGAAAGCCACAAACGGCAATAAATGAGGCTGTAGCCAAACTGAAGAGCATTGATACCGGAAGTCTGACACAGAAAAACGAGCTGTTTATGGACTATCTGCAACATGGCATAGAAGTTTCCTATTTTGACGGTAAAGAACAACGGAATGATATTGTCTATCTGATAGACTTCGCACACATTGAGCGCAACGACTTCCAGGTGGTGAACCAATGGACTTTTGTGGAGTACTCCGAAAAGCGGGCAGACATTATCATCTTCATAAACGGACTTCCCCTTGTGGTTATGGAGCTGAAGTCTCCTTCACGCGAAGAAACGGATGCATCGGAAGCCTATTTACAGCTACGCAATTACATGAAAGAAATTCCGTCGCTCTTCATCTATAATGTGTTCTGTGTGATGAGTGACATGGCATGCTCAAAGGCCGGAACGCTGACAAGCAAGGAAGACCGCTACATGGAGTGGAAGACCAAGGATGGCAACTATGAAAGTACGGACTTTGCCGATTATGATACTTTTTTCGAAGGCATCTTCCAGAAAGAGCGCCTTTTAGATATTATCAAGAACTTTGTCTGCTTCTCGAAAGACGAAGCAGGAACCGCAAAAATTCTTGCCGGATATCATCAGTATTTTGCAGTAAAGAAAGCCATTGAGCGTACGAAAATCGCCGTACAGAATGACGGTAAGATTGGCGTGTTCTGGCATACGCAAGGCAGCGGGAAATCGCTTTCCATGGTGTTCTATGCTCACTTGCTGCAAAGTGAACTCTCCCAGCCTACCATCGTGGTAATTACAGACCGCAACGATTTGGACGACCAGCTCTATACTCAGTTTGCCAAATGTAAGGATTTCTTACGTCAGGTACCCGTACAGGCCAAAAGCCGCGAAGACCTAAAGGCTCTACTGGCCGGGCGTGAAGCAAACGGAATTGTATTCACCACCATGCAGAAATTTGAAGAATCGGCCGAGCCTTTGTCACTCAGAAAAAACATTGTGGTGATGACCGACGAAGCCCATCGCGGGCAATACGGATTTGAAGAGAAAATCCGCATGACTAAGAATGAGAAAGGGGAAGATATTGCCAAACGTGTTATAGGTACTGCAAGGATTATTCATGACTGCCTACCGAATGCATCGTACATTGGTTTTACAGGTACGCCCATATCTACGAAAGACAGGGATACGGTTGAGGTTTTCGGTAACTATATCGATGTGTACGACATGACTCAGGCGGTGGCTGATGGTGCCACTTGTCCGGTATATTATGAATCGCGTGTAATCAATCTGAACCTGGACGAATCCACATTGAGAGCTATTGACGCAGAATATGATTTGCTCGCCGAGGAAGGTGCTACGGACGAACAGATTGAGAAGAGCAAAAAGGAGATGTCGCACTTGGAAGAGATTTTGGGTGCTCCGGAAACAATCGATTCGCTGTGCAGGGACATTCTGAAGCATTACGAAGAAAACAGACAATATGAGCTGACGGGCAAGGCCATGATTGTGGCTTATTCACGCCCTATCGCAATGAGTATTTACCACAAACTGCTGGAACTGCGTCCTAACTGGACTGAAAAGGTGAAGGTGGTAATGACTGGCAGCAACAAGGATCCTGAAGAGTGGCATGATATTATCGGCAACAAACAGTATAAGAAGGAACTCGCCAAGCGTTTCAAGGACAACGAGGATCCGATGAAGATTGCCATTGTAGTGGACATGTGGCTGACCGGTTTTGACGTACCGTCATTGGCTACAATGTATGTGTACAAGCCCATGAGCGGACATAACCTGATGCAGGCCATCGCTCGCGTAAACAGGGTGTTCAACGGGAAAGCGGGCGGTCTGGTGGTAGACTACATCGGCATAGCCAAAGCTTTGAAAGAGGCCATGCACGACTATACTCGTCGGGACCGCAAGAACTTTGGGAATCCGGATATTAAGGAAACGGCCTTACTTAAATTCAGGGAAAAATTAGAGGTTTGCCGCGATTTGTTCCACGGTTACGATTACAGCAATTTCCGAACAGCATCCGACCTAGAATGTGCTCAAATCATAAAAGGCGGAGTGAACTTCATCATGTCACCAGCCAAGCAGGAACAGCATCAAATGTTCCTGAAAGAAGCACTACTTCTGCATAACTCCCTCACACTGTGTCGAAGCTTGTTAGACGAATCACAGCGATATGAAGCGGCATTCTTTGAAGCAGTCCGTACCCTACTCTCACGAATGACGGGAAAAGGAAAGGTATCCAAACGCGAAATCAACGCAAGAATTGGAGAGTTGCTCAAACATAGCATCAAGAGTGAAGGAGTGATTAATCTTTTCTCTGATGTAAAGGCTGAATTTTCTCTGTTTGATGCAGCATTTCTTGACGACATATCCAAAATGAAGGAAAAGAACATAGCCGTTGAACTGCTGAAAAGGTTATTGGCAGAACGAGTGACCTTGTATCAGAAGACGAACATCGTTCAGGCTGAAAAGTTCTCTGATCTGCTGAATCGTTCTTTATCGAACTACCTGAAAGGGTTGCTTACAAATGAAGAGGTAATACAGGAACTTTTGAAATTGGCAAAAGAAATTTCATCCTCCGAAGCTGCCGGAAATGACCTCGGGCTGACACGTGAAGAAAAGTCTTTCTACGATGCTCTAACTCAACCTCAAGCCGTACATGATATATATACCAATGAGGAACTGGTGGCCATGACCAAGGAGCTGACGGAAACCCTGCGAAAGAACCGTACCATTGACTGGCAGAAAAAGGAATCAGCCCGTGCCGGTATGCGCAAAATGATTAAGCGTCTGCTGAAGAAGTACCATTATCCACCTGAAGAAGCTGCAAATGCGCTCGAGACCGTTATTCGCCAGTGTGAGCAATGGACGGATAATGACCCAACCGTAAATGAACCGAAAGTGTACCATTTAGGTGGGGGTGATTATTCAATGGCAGCGGAACAAGACATAGAATATCATAAAAAGTAAGATTTTACCAAACACAATAAAAGACGACTACATATGAAATGGATTACACCTACAGATATTAAGTGGGTTCTGTATGTCATATTTTTGATAATTTAAGTAATAATTATCACTATATGACTGAGTCTGAGGATTTTTGTAACTTTGCAGACAATTTTTGAGACAACAACAATGAAAAATAAACTCATCCAACTATCTATATGGATTGCCGCCCATATTACCCTTGTGGTAGTGCTAGTGACGACTGTGGCCCTCTTTTTGCCTTCTTCGTTCGTCTGGATAGACACTTCGTCCATCACACCAATGCTGGGCGTAGTGATGTTCGGCATGGGACTAACACTCCGTCCGTCCGACTTCAGACCGGTCTTACAGCATCCGAAAGACATTCTCGTCGGCGAACTGGCACAATTTCTTATCATGCCCTCACTGGCGTGGCTACTCTGTAAGTTACTGTCTTTGCCGGAAGAACTCGCCTTAGGAGTAATCCTCGTAGGATGTTGTCCGGGAGGTACGGCCAGCAACGTTATCTGCTACCTGGCCAAAGGTGATGTAGCCCTGAGTGTGGCCATGACCGGAGTTTCCACCCTGCTGGCTCCCATCGTGACGCCTGCCCTCGTATGGCTGCTTGCCGGAGAATCGGTGAGAGTAGACGTAGCAGGCATGTTCTTAAGTATCGTGCAAGTGGTGATAGTACCCATCGTACTGGGAGTGGCTGCCAATCATTACTTCCAGCGGACTACCCGACGGATAGTGCCGTTGCTACCGATGATTTCTACCTTATCCATTGCCTTCATCATCGGCATTATCGTAGCACACAACGCGACCAGCATCCTTACATGCAGCCTGATAGTAGCTATAGCGGTAATTCTGCATAACGTATTCGGACTAATCTTAGGATACGGCCTCTCTGCCATAACCGGAAGCGAACCGTCTAAACGTTCGGCCATTGCCATCGAGGTCGGTATGCAGAATTCCGGTCTGGCAACTTCACTTGCCGCCACCCATTTTGCCTTGTTTCCTATGGCAGCCGTACCCGGAGCTATGTTCTCGGTATGGCACAACTTTTCAGGCAGCATCGCAGCACAGATTTTTAGAAGACAATCAGATAATCAGCATAATGTGATTTTATAAGAATCAAGGTCTATATGGTATTCGGTGCATTAGATAAGAAACGATCTATCAGGCTTATATTCCTCCTTATATAGTTCTTCCTCATAAAAGTCTGCTTACCTTTGACGAACATAACAGTTTGCTTTTTGTTGAAGCCAATTAAAAACTGAAATTCTCTATGCGTTACATCTTTCGAAAATAAGAAAATCATATTATCTACTTTGAACATGATTTTTTACTTATAGATAAGCAATAAAAAAACTAACCTGAAGCCGAGTTTAAAACTATTATTGATAACATAACTATACACAGAATAACCGATTGATGCTACATCATATCAACTTTGACATCAAGACTTTTAGCATCATTTCCCCCGTTTCACAAGGTTATTCCACAGATTTTCCGTAAGTTTGTCCCTCAACATAAAAACTTACATTATGAAACGATTTTTTCTTGCATATATCTGCCTGTTACTTTGCGTTTCAGGTAATTTACCGGCTCAAAGCTTGGAAAAAAATATTGAACAACGCTTGACGGACTATTTCATTAATTACCAGACGAGTTATGCAAATATCGGTACATGCAAACTCGACCATTTTACAGTCGATCATGAGCACAAGACTTTGCAAGTATATGCCAATGATAATTTTGGTTACCAGCCTTTTACAGAAGAAAACACACAGGCTATTTACCGCTCTCTGAAACAGTTATTGCCTGGCCCCGTAAATTACTATCGGATAACTCTGTATGCTGACGGTCAGCCTATAGAAAATCTGATACCTAACTTTCTGCGCAAGAAGGGAAAGGACAAGGAACGTCTGTATGGAAAAATAGAATATAAAGGTGATGCATGGACGCAGAATATCTCGAAACCGTTCAAAATCAGTCAGGGGTTACAGGACCGGCATATTGCCGTATGGCAAAGTCACGGAAAATTTTATAAGAACGACCGTAACGAATGGCGCTGGCAGCGTCCACGCTTGTTCGGTACTACCGAAGATTTGTATACTCAGTCTATCGTAGTACCTTATCTTATTCCGATGCTCGAAAACGCCGGAGCAGTTGTTTTTACACCACGTGAGCGCGACTGGCAAAAGAATGAGGTGATAGTGGACAATAATACATGTACTCCCGGCAGCCGGTACTTCGAAAAGAATTACAAAAAAAATGTATGGAAGACCACCTCGCAACCGGGGTTTGCCCAGAAATATCTCCGATATCCTGACAACTATAATCCGTTCCGCGACGGTACAGCACGCTTTATCTCTACCCTCTCAAAACCAGAAAAAGCTTTTGCTGAATGGATTCCCAATATTCCTGAAACAGGAAAATATGCTGTATATGTAAGTTATCAAACTTTGCCTCAGAGTGTTTCGGATGCCAAATATCTGGTATTCCATAAAGGAGGCGTCACCGAATTTAAAGTCAACCAGCAAATGGGTGGCGGAACGTGGGTGTATCTGGGTACATTCGAATTCGACAAAGGGGTGAACGATTACGGTATGGTAGTACTGAGCAACGAGAGTTCACAAAAAGGTGTAGTTTGCGCCGATGCTGTCCGCTTTGGAGGTGGTATGGGAAATATCATTCGCGGCGGAAACGCCAGCGGAGTGCCACGTTACCTGGAAGGAGCGCGCTACTGGGGGCAATGGGCAGGAATGCCATACGAGGTATACAGCAAGAGTCAGGGGGAAAACGATTATAATGATGATATCAATGCACGTTCACTGATGACCAACTACCTAAGTGGAGGTTCGGTGTTCAATCCCACGGAAAAAGGTCTGAAAGTTCCTTTCGAACTGACCTTTGCCATGCATAGTGACGCCGGATTCAAGACCGACGATGCGCTGGTTGGCTCACTGGGTATCTATACAACCAATTCCAACGACGGAAAGGTAAACAGCGGGATTTCACGTTATGCATCACGCGACTTGACAGACATGGTACTGACCGGATTGCAAAAAGATATCAGTTCACGCTTTGGCATACAGTGGGCACGACGCAGCATGTGGAACCGGAACTATAGCGAAACTCGCCTGCCGGCTGTACCTTCGATGATACTCGAAACACTTTCGCATCAGAATTTCGCCGATTTGAAACTGGGCTATGAACCGGAATTTAAATTTACGGTAGCACGTTCTGTTTACAAATCGATATTGAAATACCTCGCAGAAATGCATCATTGCAACTATACAGTTCAGCCGTTGCCAGTCAGCCATTTTGCAGTGACTGAAGGAAAGAAGAAAAATACATTCGAACTGCGCTGGATTCCAACAGAAGACCCGTTGGAACCAACAGCAAAAGCTCAGGGATATGTGGTTTATACGCGTATCGGATATGGTGGATTCGACAATGGAACATACGTAAAAGGGACCAGTTTTACTGTAAAAGCAGAACCTGGACTGGTTTATAGTTTCAAAGTTACCGCTATAAATAAGGGAGGTGAAAGTTTCCCTTCAGAAATTTTGTCGGCTTACAAGGCAAAGAGAAGTAAAGGTACAGTACTCATTGTAAATGCATTTCACCGTACAAGTGGACCGGAATCAATGAATAACCTTATGATGCAAGGTTTTGATATTCAGTCCGACCCGGGATTGCCATACATCAGCACGACAGCATTTTGCGGCTACCAGCAGAATTTTAACCGCACAAAAGCCGGTATAGAAACTGAAGATGGTTTAGGTTATAGCGGCAATGAGCTGGAAGGAATGCAGATTGCCGGAAATACATTCGATTATCCGTTTGTGCACGGTAAGGCTATCCAGACAGCCGGACGCTATTCGTTTGTGTCATGCAGCAGCGAAACTGTTGAGAGTGGTTCTACTGATTTAAGTCCATATTACATGGTAGATATTATTTATGGAGCAGAAAACAGCACTTTGAGCAGCCGTATGCAACAGGCTCTTACCAATTATTGTCGAGGTGGAGGAAAATTGTTTATCAGCGGTTCTTATATCGGTAATAAGCTGGGAGATACAAACTTCACCGCCAATGTTTTGAAATACACATACGGAGGAAGCATGAAACATGTACGCTCGGGAGAGATTTTCGGAACGAATATCAGGTTTCAGATTCCACGTGGTGCCAATGAGCAGACGTATGCTGTCCCTGCCCCCGACTGTATTCTTCCAGCTGAACAAGCTTTCCCTGTATTTTGTTATACAGAAGGAAAACAGTGTGCCGGAGTGGCTTATAAAGGAGCGTACCGTACTTTTGTTTTGGGCTTCCCTTTCGAAAGTATCGTGAATGCTGACCAGCGGACACATGTCATGAAAGCCATGCTGCACTTTTTTGAGGAGAAATAATGCTCTCTATTCATTTAATTTTTTATCTTTGCTCATGTAAACGTTAAAAATAATCAAGACTATGTACACAATACAAACAAACGTATCTGGCACACGCAGCATGGAGATATCGGAAGAACATCTGAAAACAATTCAAAAATATGCCTTGTTCCAACAATTGATAGACAGCAACGGTATTGTTGATGAATCGGTTCTTGACAAGCTGAAACTGAATGTCCGTTCGCTTATCGCATCCATGACAGAGAATTGTAAAGATTTATTAGATCTTTGCATTGATGTTATTTACCACAATAATATGAAAGCATTCGGACTTCATCAGTTGATTCTGCTTTACATTAAGTGGGAAAACGAACAACAGACAACAGAAGAAGAAACAGAAGAAGAATAATAAGAAAGGGCCTGTTTTAAATTTCATACCGGTTTATTTTTTAGTTTTCCGTAAAAGAAAGCTGTAAAAATGCCGGAAAAACACATATCCGAAATTTTAAAACAGGCTCTTTCCTTGTTTTCTGACAAGGAATTTAAGAAAAGGGCAATGCCTGTGACTAACTAAAAATATTGAAATTTGAAAGAGTATAAACTAACCGACTGGTTGCCTACAACCAAAAAAGAAGTAGAATTGAGAGGATGGGATGAACTGGATGTTATCCTGTTCAGTGGAGATGCATATGTAGATCATCCTTCGTTTGGTGCTGCCGTCATCGGTCGTATGCTGGAAGCACAAGGACTAAAAGTGGCCATTATTCCCCAGCCTAACTGGCGTGACGATTTACGCGATTTCAAAAAACTGGGACGACCACGATTGTTTTTCGGTGTTTCTGCCGGATGTATGGATAGTATGGTCAACAAATATACGGCCAACAAACGTCTGCGCAGTGAAGACGCATATACTCCCGACGGACGACATGACATGCGGCCGGAATATCCAAGCATTGTTTATACTCAGATATTGAAAAAACTCTATCCGGACGTACCAGTCATCCTGGGGGGAATTGAGGCTTCCCTGCGCCGGTTGACTCATTATGATTATTGGGAAGACAAAGTCCGTCCTTCTATCCTGACTGAATCAGGGGCCGACTTGTTGATATACGGAATGGGAGAAAAACCCATTACAGATTTATGCAAACGGCTGAAAACAGACGGTGTTATCCCCTACAACTTACCTCAAACGGCTTATTTGTGCCGGAAAGCTAAGTTTGCTTCCAGCGAAAACGATTTGCGCTTGTTTTCACACGAGGAGTGCTTGAAGGATAAAAAGAAACAGGCACAAAACTTCCGCCATATTGAGGAGGAATCGAATAAATATGAAGCTGCACGCATCTATCAGGAAGTTGGAAACGATGTGGTAGTGGTGAATCCTCCATACCCTCCAATGACACAGGGAGAACTTGATATGTCGTTCGACTTGCCTTATACCCGCTTGCCTCATCCTAAGTATAAAGGGAAGCGGATTCCTGCCTTCGACATGATAAAATTCTCGGTCAATATTCATCGGGGATGCTTCGGAGGATGTGCTTTCTGTACGATTTCTGCGCATCAGGGAAAATTTATCGTGAGCCGGAGCAAGGAAAGTATTTTAAAGGAAGTAAAGGCTATTACGGAAATGCCTGATTTTAAAGGTTACTTAAGTGATCTGGGAGGACCTTCGGCAAACATGTATGGCATGCACGGACGTGATGAACGTATGTGCCGCCGGTGCAAACGCCCGTCGTGTATCCATCCTAAGGTATGCCCGAACCTGAATACCGATCATCGCCCGCTGCTGGATATTTATCATGCTGTCGATGCGCTCCCTAAGATTAAAAAGAGTTTTATCGGAAGCGGTGTCCGATATGATTTGCTGTTGCACGAGAGCAAGGATCCTGAAGTAAACAAGAGTACGGCGGAATACACTCGGGAGCTGATAGCACGTCATGTAAGTGGACGCTTGAAGGTGGCTCCGGAACATACCAGCGGCCGTGTGCTTTATATCATGCGTAAACCACCGTTTGAACAGTTCTATCGTTTCAAACGTATCTTCGACCGAATAAATAAGGAGTCGAACCTGCGCCAGCAAATCATTCCTTATTTCATCAGCAGTCACCCGGGATGTACTGAAGAAGATATGGCTGAACTTGCCGTTATCACCAAACGGCTGGATTTCCACCTGGAGCAGGTACAGGACTTTACTCCTACTCCTATGACTGTAGCTACAGAGGCATGGTATACAGGCTATCATCCTTATACACTGGAACCTGTATTCTCTGCCAAAACTCAGAAAGACAAACTGGCACAGCGTATGTTCTTCTTCTGGTACAAGTCAGAAGAACGACGTGCTATCATCAATGAGCTGAAGAAAATAGGAAGAAGTGACCTGATCGACAAGCTATATGGCAGGTAGTAAATGCAAAATACCCTAAAAAGGGTATTTGCTACAAAGCCGGCAGGCGGTATCTTTGCAGCAAACAAAATATCGCCCATGAATATAGCTGCACTTATCTCAGGCGGAGTAGACAGTGCCGTAGCCGTACATTTACTCTGCGAGCAAGGATACAAACCTGACTTATTTTACATTAAGATAGGAATGGACACCGACAACGAACTTAGTTGTACGGCAGAAGAGGATATCGAACTGGCTACTGCTACGGCACGCCGTTACGGCCTTCAACTGGAGATTATTGACCTTCAGAAAGAATATTGGGATCAGGTGGTAGCATATACAATAGAAAAGGTTCGGAACGGATTTACTCCCAATCCGGATGTAATGTGCAACAAGCTGATCAAATTCGGTTGTTTTGAGCAAAAGGCTGGATATGCTTACGATAAAATAGCGACAGGACATTACGCGTCAACTTGTGAGCTGAATGGAAAAACCTGGCTGACAACAGCAAAAGATGCGATTAAAGACCAGACTGATTTTCTGGCTCAAATCAATTATCTGCAAGTTTCCAAATTGCTATTTCCGTTAGGCGGCTACATGAAAAAAGAAATACGCCATATTGCAGCTCAGGCAAAACTGCCCAGCGCACAAAGGAAAGATAGTCAGGGAATCTGTTTTCTAGGAAAAATCAATTACAACGACTTTATACGACGCTTCTTAGGAGAACGCCAGGGAAGTATCATAGAACTGGAATCGGGTAAAGAAATAGGCAAACATCGCGGATTCTGGTTTCATACTATCGGCCAACGTAAAGGACTGGGATTGAGTGGAGGTCCGTGGTTCGTTGTAGACAAAGATACAGAAAACAATATATTGTATGTATCGCATGGATATGACACAGAACAGCAATACAGCAATGAATTCAAATTAACAGACTTTCATTTCATTACAGACAATCCATGGCTTACGGAAAAAGAACAGCAAGTCTGCTTTAAAGTCCGCCACACAGACGGCTTTCATCAGGGAAATCTCATATTAAAGAATGGCATATGCCACATCAGAAGCTCTGAAAAAATACAAGGTATCGCTCCCGGTCAGTTTGGGGTTATTTACGACAAAGACGCCCATTTATGTATCGGAAGTGGAGAAATACGAAAATAAAGTCTCTCTACATCTGGATAAATCGGGAACAAGCTGCAGTTTTTCTCCTGCATGGCTTGTCCTGATTTTATTATTTTAACTGTTGGAACTGATCTATCAAAGAAGTTATATTCGCAGTAAACAGACGAGCGGAAATGGCAAGCAAAATTATACCGAAGAATTTCCGGATAATATAAATACCACCTTTCCCTAAAATGCGTTCTATACGGTCGGTCATCTTCAGTACGATATATACCCACACCATATTCAGCAGTAGCGCGATAATAATGTTAATGGAAGCATATTCGGCTCTTAGTGAAAGCAAGGTAGTAAACGAACCGGCTCCGGCAAGCAGAGGGAAAACCAAAGGGACCAGTGTCGCCTCTTTTATAGGTCCTGTATTCTTAAATATCTCTATATCAAGAATCATTTCCAGCGACATCAGAAAAATTACAAACGCTCCGGCAACGGCAAACGAAGCAATGTCAACCTGAAATAGCTTCAGCATCATATCACCGGCAAAAAAGAACCCTAACAATAATGCCGCAGCAATTAAAGTAGCCTGAACAGCATTTACCGCACGACCTTTTTGCTTTAAATCTAAAATAATAGGCACAGCACCTATTATATCAATTACTGCAAACAATACGATAAAAGCACTGATCAGCTCTTGAAAATTTAAAGTTCCCATATTCTCTTCATTACGATTAATGTTACGCAAAGTTATGCAAAAATAACCATAATGCAAGGGAGCAGGCAAACATTATCAGACGGAAAGAAACGATAAAAAAGGTAAAAGCCGGAAAAACATTCAAAATATTCGCTACTTTTGTACGTTAAAATATAACTTAATAAAGTTAAATGCCGATGCAAAGCACTATGTACGATAAGCTTTTATTGCTACCTCTGTTTCAAGGACTATGCAAGGAAGACTTTACATCCATACTGGAAAAAGTTAGATTGCATTTTCAGAAGTATACAGCCGGAAGCCGCATTGTAAAACAAGGTGATTATTGTAACAATATCATTTTCATTTTACAAGGTGAAATACGCGCTGAGTCTGTAGACCATACTTACCATTATACTATCCACGAAACACTGGAAAGCCCTCAAATCATTGAGCCTTACTCACTGTTTGGCATGTATCCGCAATATACGGCATCGTATTATGCACATACAAATGTAAATGCCATAACCATAGACAAAGCTTATATTCTGTCGGAGCTTAATAAATATGAGATATTTCAGCTCAATTATTTAAACATGTTGAGTAACCGGGCACAAACGGTTTACCGTAAGCTGAAAAGTCCACATGCAAGTGACACACTGGATAAAATAGTGAATTTCATGCAACTCCGGTGCATCACTCCTACCGGGGAAAAGAAACTCCAGATTCGCATGGAAGACCTTGCAGAACAGATTGACGATACAAGAATTAATGTATCGAAAGTGCTGAACGAACTAAAAGACGGAGGAGTTATCCGGTTGAGCCGAAGAATTATCGATATACCCGACATGGAAACATTGAGTAATTACAAAGAGAATAAAAAAACTTTATTTATGGAAAACCCGTTTTTACAACCATATACAACGCCGCACGGAACCGTTCCTTTTGACAAGATAGAGCTTGTACATTACGAGCCTGCTATCCGGGAAGGAATCAGCCAGGAAGATAAAGAGATAAATGATATTATATCGAATCCGGAAAAACCGACATTCAAAAATACAATACTGGCACTGGAACAGTCGGGCAAGTTACTGGATCAGGTAACTACAGTGATGTTTAATCTGATGAGTGCTGAAACCTGCAATGAACTGGATGAAATTGCAGAGAAAATGATGCCTTTACTTTCGGAGCACAGCAACAATATCAGCTTAAATGAAAAACTCTTTGAACGCGTAAAGCAGGTTTACGAAGAAAGAAAAAACCTGAAGCTTACTCCGGAAGAATTGCGACTGCTTGAAAAGACATACGACGGTTTTGTACGAAACGGAGCTAACCTGTCAGAAGAAGATAAAGTAACATTCAGAAAAATAAGTACAGAGTTAAGTTCACTGACTCTGCGTTTCTCACAAAACCATTTGAAGGAAACAAATAGCTACGAGTTGCTTTTAGATTCTGAAGAGCAGTTGAAAGGACTCCCTGAAAGTATTATAGAAGCTGCGGCTCATACAGCAAAAGAAAAAGGGAAAAATGGCTGGATAATTACCCTGCAAGCACCCAGCTATGTTCCTTTCATGAAATATAGTGAGAACCGCGAATTGCGCCGTAAACTGTATATGGCTTACAATACCCAATGTATACACGACAATAAGCAAAACAATGAGGATGTTGTAAAACAATTGGTAAATCTGCGCATGCAGCTAGCACAGCTTCTCGGATTTAAGAATTATGCAGACTACGCACTTCGCAAACGTATGGCAGAAAACAGTGAGCGAGTATATCAGTTACTCGATCAGCTGCTGGAAGCATATACACCAACCGCCCGAGAAGAAGTGAAAGAAATTGAAGCGCTTGCACAACGTACAGAAGGAAAAGACTTCCAGCTGATGCCGTGGGATTTTTCATATTATGCAGAAAAACTGAAAAACGAGAAATTCAATCTCGACGAGGAAGCACTTCGCCCCTACTTTGAGTTAAGCAGGGTCAAGGAAGGTGTATTCGGACTGGCAACCCGCCTATATGGTGTTTCATTCAAAGAGAATAAAGACATCCCGGTATATCATCCGGACGTACAGGCTTATGAAGTATATGATAAAGACGGCAGTTATCTGGCTGTTCTGTATACTGATTTCCATCCGCGTGCGGGAAAGCGCTCTGGTGCATGGATGACAAGCTACAAAGAGCAATGGATAGAAGCAAACGGCACCAACAGCCGTCCTCATGTTTCTGTAACCATGAACTTTACCAAACCGACAGCCAATAAGCCTGCATTGCTCACTTTTTCGGAAGTAAATACATTCCTTCACGAATTCGGACATGCGCTGCATGGTATATTTGCCAACACTCGCTTTAAAAGCATGAGTGGGACAAATGTCTACTGGGACTTCGTAGAACTGCCTTCGCAAATAATGGAAAACTTTGCCATTGAAAAAGATTTTCTTAATACATTTGCACGTCATTATCAGACAAACGAATCTATTCCGGAAGAATTGTTGCAACGGATTATAGATGCTTCAAACTTTAATGTTGCTTACGCTTGTCTGCGACAAATCAGTTTCGGATTACTGGATATGGCTTGGTACACCCGGGATAAGGCGTTCGACGGTGATGTTCGTGAATATGAACGTGAAGCATGGAAACGCACGCAATTATTACCTCCGGTAAAGGAAACATGCATGACCGTACAATTCGGACATATCATGTCGGGAGGATATTCTGCCGGATATTATAGCTATAAATGGGCTGAAGTGCTTGATGCCGATGCTTTCTCTGTTTTCAAGGAGAAAGGAATATTCAATCAGGATGTTGCCCAATCGTTCCGGGACAATATTTTATCAAAAGGAGGAACTGAACACCCGATGACTCTTTACAAACGATTCCGGGGACAAGAACCGACCATTCACGCATTACTAAAACGAAATGGAATAAAATGAAGCTAGATATAAGAAAATATATACGCTGTCTGCTATTTGTACTGCCTTTCTTGTTGAGCAGTTGCAATCAGGAAGATGACATAAATGAAATTTTTGTCAGTGGCCAGTGGCAACTGGTAAATTATTATACAGGCATAGACTGGAATAATTATAATGCCAATGCCCAACCTACATATACCAAGCCTGAAGATTTGAAAGTAATAAACGCTTTCAGCATTATGTTCAACGACGACGGAACGGTTCAGGGCAATATCGAGAATGGTACGTATAGCGGTAAATGGCAGGCCAATGCCAAAGACCGTTCTATCAGAATTACTCAGATAGAATGTACGGTAAGTCTTTCTGGAAAGAACAAAGAATTTATAGATAAACTGAAAAACGTTCAATTTTATCAAGGCGACAATATCATGTTGCGCCTTGCACCCAATGAACGTACCACATGTATGCAATTCAGACATTAATATATTATGGAAAATACGGAAAACAAACAAGAGATTCTTGACAAGCGCTATATGCAAATGGCTACTATCTGGTCGGAAAACTCATACTGTAACCGGCGAAAAGTAGGTGCCTTGATAGTAAAGAACAAAATGATTATTTCTGACGGATACAATGGTACTCCGGCGGGATTTGAAAACGTGTGTGAAGATGAACATGGCATCACTAAGCCTTATGTACTGCATGCAGAAGCCAATGCTATCACAAAAATAGCAAGATCGAACAATAGCAGTGAGGGAGCAACCCTTTATGTCACAGCATCTCCTTGCATAGAATGTGCCAAGCTTATTATCCAAGCTGGAATAAAGCGTGTGGTTTTTGCTGAAAAATATCGGCTGGAAGATGGATTGGAACTCCTAAAACGTGCAAATATAGAACTAGTTTATTTAACTCCTAACGAATAAAAGATATGAGTAGTAACAAGAATCGACTAATGCCTTTCCTACTGGCTATCTGTCTTGTAGCTGGTATCCTGATAGGAACGTTTTACACGAATCATTTTTCTGGCAACAAGCTGGGAATCATCAATACATCTTCTAATAAACTGAATGCCCTGCTGCATATAATCGATGAACAATATGTAGATACTGTAAGTATGTTCAATCTGGTAGAAGAAGCCATGCCGCAAATCCTTGCCGAGCTGGACCCGCATTCATCATATATTCCGGCAAAAGACCTGGAAGCTGTCAATTCGGATCTGAAAGGAAGTTTCAGTGGTATCGGAGTTCAGTTTACGATACAAGATGATACGATTCATATTAACAGTGTAATTCAAGGTGGTCCGTCTGAAAAAGTCGGCCTTCTTGCCGGCGACCGTATCGTAGAGGTAGACGATTCTAGCTTCGTAGGAAAAATAGTGACCAATTCGGAAGCCATGCGCCGTCTAAAAGGCGAAAAAGGAAGTAAAGTCAAATTAGGTATATACCGACCGGGAGAAAAAGAAATTCTTCATTTCACCGTGGTACGTGGAGATATACCTGTGAAAAGTATTGATGCAGCTTACATGATTAATGACAAATTCGGATACGTCAAAGTCAACAAATTCGGTGAGACAACCTATCCGGAGCTACTGGTTGCATTAGCACAATTGTCTCAGGCAAACTGCAAAGGTATGATTATAGACCTTCGTGGAAACACTGGAGGATATATGGCAGCTGCCATTCAGATGGTAAATGAATTCTTGCCGAACAATAAACTTATTGTATATACGGAAGGAAGAAAGTCGCCACGTGAAAATTATACTTCAAACGGAACAGGAAGCAGCCAGACTATGCCACTTATTGTCTTAATGGACGAAGGATCTGCATCGGCCAGCGAGATTTTTGCCGGAGCAATTCAAGATAATGACCGAGGAACCATTATCGGCCGCCGTTCTTTTGGAAAAGGTCTTGTACAGCAGCCTATCGAATTCAGCGACGGTTCTGCTATCCGATTGACTATCGCACGTTATTATACACCTTCCGGACGTTGTATTCAGAAACCTTATGAAAAAGGGAATGATGCAGAATACGAAATGGACATTATCACCCGTTACGAACATGGAGAATTTTTCTCAGCCGACAGTATTAAGCAGAATATAAAAGAAATTTACCATACAAGCTTAGGACGTACGGTATATGGAGGTGGTGGTATCATGCCGGATATTTTTGTTCCGCAAGATACAACAGGTATGACTTCATATTACAGAATGGCTGCTACACGCGGCTTAATTGTCCGTTATACGCTCGACTATACAGATAAAAACCGTAACAAGCTTAAAGAGTATGATACTCCACAAAAGATGGAAGCTTATTTAAAAACTCAAAATCTGTTAGAGAAGTTCGCTGAATATGCAGAGAAGAAAGGACTAAAACGCCGGAATATCCTGATGTATAAATCGAAACAGCTGTTCGAAGAAAGCTTATATGGAAACATCATTTACAACATGTTAGGCATAGAGGCATACATCACTTATTCAAACTTGACAGATAAGACTGTACAAAAGGCTCTTGAAGTACTGGAAAAAGGAGAATCATTCCCTCAAGCTCCAGAAAAAACTTCAGAAAAATAAACGAAGTGTCTTAATTCAACGAATATTCAAAGAATAAGAGAGTATGTCAAAATTCAAGTTCCATAAAAAGGAATTTAAAGTCTGAAACTTGACTACTTTATTTACAATAAAAGAGCCTTATCATTATCCAGAAACTGGGGTTTGATAAGGCTCTAAATATTTAGATTTTATAATAGATAATTATTACGGTTACTTTTAGTTGATCTTAATCCTCTCACTCAATATGTTAAAAGAAGAAAAACGTTTACTACGTCGCAGCATCGCAGACAAGAAAAAGATGTATACTAATCATGAACTGGCTACATACTCTACGTTGCTGCTAAGCAAATTGGAAAGGCATCCACTTTTTGCTGAAGCCCGAACAATATTAATGTATTACTCATTGCCTGATGAGATACAAACGCACGATTTCATCGAAAAATGGAGTCATAGTAAAAACATTATCTTGCCTGTTGTAAAAGGTGGCGAACTCGAACTACGATATTATACAGGAAAACAGGATCTTCAAAAAGGCAGTTACAATATAGAAGAACCTCAAGGTAAACTTTTAACCAACTATGACAAAATAGACCTTGCCATTATCCCTGGTGTAGCATTCGACTCACAGGGTAATCGTCTGGGAAGAGGAAAGGGATATTACGACCGACTGCTTAAGCAACTTAATGCATATAAAATAGGTATCTGTTTTCACTTTCAGATTTGTACGCATATCCCTACTGAAATATTCGACAAGCCTATGGATGAAGTGTGGAGTGAAGAGGAATCTTTCATACTAAACAAATAAAAGAGTATGTAAAATTCCACCGAATATCATCAACGGAAGATGATATTTACAATAACTTGTGCTCCTACTTGTGAATTCAGGTTACGAATCAACAATTGACGACTCATCATCAGCTCCTGACGAAGAACGGATGAAGACAAATGTACGAAAAGTACTTGATTCTTAATGTATATATTAGTCGTATAACGAGCAATAGCTTCCCCCACGACATCCTTCCAGGCATCAACCAGCCGATATTCATTCAAAGGAGTTTCAAGTCCCTCCTGTCTGAGAAGACGCCGCAACACCTCTCCTACCTGTTCTGTATTATTCCGCTTCATATTTCCTCCTCTTCATTGCAACGTTCAGATACAACTCCACCATCAACTTCAAAGAGTCTATAATCTCCTTCGATCTTACGTAAGATTTTATCCAAATGATCTCTGTTCGTATCGGTCACAAATATTTGTCCGAAACTGTCTCCAGCAACCAATTTTACAATTTGCTCAACACGAGAAGCATCCAACTTATCAAAAATATCATCTAACAATACGATGGGAGTGGTACGACTTCCGGTACGCTTCAAGAACTCAAACTGAGCTAACTTCAACGCTATCAGATACGTTTTATTCTGCCCCTGAGAACCTTCCCGCTTAATGGGAAAATCTCCCAACTGCATTATCAAATCATCCTTATGGATACCACGGGTAGAATATCCTAAAATACGATCACGCTGACGAACCTCCTTCAGCTGTTCAAGAAGATTTCCTTTGGCAGCATGCGACTCATAGGACAAGCTTACCTGCTCTCTGTCTTGAGAAATATAAGAATAATACGACTGGAAAACGGGAATAAATTCATCAATAAAGGCTTTACGCTTGGCATATACCGTTTCACCGGAAGCAGCCATCATCTCCTCCCACACCAACATCAGCTCTTCTTCCGGTTCAACATCTGCTTTAAGCAATGAATTTCTCTGAAGAAGGGCTTTGTTATAACGGATCAGAGCCTCTAAGTATTCACGGTCAAACTGCGAAATGACGACATCAATAAATCTGCGCCGCTCTTCACTTCCACCTGAAATCAACCACGAATCGGCCGGTGAAACCATGACAAGAGGAATCAGCCCTATATGGTCTGACAGGCGTGAATACTCTTTTTTATTACGTTTGAATTGCTTTTTCTGACGGCGTTTCAGCCCACAATATACTTCTTCGGGCTCTCCCTCGTCCGTTTCATAAAACCCCTGCACAACAAAAAAGTCACGATCATGCAAAATATTTTGTGAATCAATGGCATTGGTAGCACTTTTACAAAACGAAAGATAATAAACTGCATCCAGCAAATTGGTTTTTCCCATCCCATTTTTGCCTATTATACAATTCATTTTACGTGAAAAAGCAACTTCTACTTGCTCCAGATTTTTATAGTTTAATATAGAGATGCGTTTAAGCCACATAGTTCAAAACCTAAATTCAGACTACAAAATTAGCAATAAAAGCACGATTGATAAAAAAACATGCCCGCAAATTTCATTTATAAACATAAATAAACTACTTTTGCTGACCGAAATATAAATTGCTAAATAATAGAAGAGAAATAATAAAAAACAATTAAATAAAATGGCAGAACAAAAACACACTCATGACCCATTGAATGTAGATGAAGCACTGAGTACTTCTGAAGCATTCCTTTTAAAGTACAAAAACCTGTTAGTAGGTATTGTAGTAGCTATTGTTGTTATCGTATGCGGCACATTGGCTTACAAACATTTTATCGGTGAACCTAAAGAGTTGAAAGCTTCTGAGGCACTTTTCAAAGGTGAACAGTATTTTGGCAACGACAATTATGAAACTGCACTGAAGGGCGACAGCTTGGGTTACGCAGGTTTTCTGAAAATAGCAGATGAATTCAGCGGTACTGAAGCAGGAAACTTGGCAAATGCTTATGCTGGTATTTGCTATGCACAGCTCGGAAAGTATGAAGAAGCTGCAAAATATCTGGATAAATTCAGCGCAGACGATTATATGGTTGCTCCTGCCATTATTGGTACAATGGGTAACTGTTATGCTCAGATGGGACAGCTTGACAAAGCAGCTGCAACATTGTTGAAAGCTGCAGACAAAGCAAACAGCACTACTTTAAGCCCAATCTACTTGCTTCAGGCTGGTCAGATACTTGAAAAGCAAGGTAAAAATGCAGAAGCTGTTGAAGCTTACAAGCAAATTAAAACAAAATATGCAAACTCATTCCAGGCAATGGACATTGATAAATACATTGACCGTGCTTCAATCAAATAATAACTAGCATATTTATTACATATATAATAAGGTATTGTCATTCGGAGCAAAGCGAAGAATCTCGGATACATCAACGTGGATGCTCATGAGATTCAAACTTTACTCCGAATGATTTTTTTATTTCATATTCATCTAATCATTTATACATAATTATTATGGCAACAGCATATCACAACTTATCAGATTACGATTTCACCTCTGTACCCGACGCTTCTCAAATGCGTTTTGGAATTGTTGTCTCAGAATGGAACAGCAATATAACTGGCGCATTATTGGAAGGTGCGGTAAAAACATTGAAAAAGCATGGTGCAAAAGACGAAAACATACTTGTACAAACAGTTCCGGGAAGTTTTGAACTAACTTTCGGCTCAGCACAAATGATTAAAAGTGGAAAAGTTGATGCAGTAATAGCTTTAGGATGCGTAGTTCGTGGAGATACTCCGCATTTTGACTATGTTTGCGCCGGAGCAACTCAAGGAATTACACAACTGAATGCAACTACCGATATACCAGTGATTTACGGTCTAATCACGACTAATAACATGGAACAGGCAGAAGAACGAGCAGGAGGAAAATTAGGCAATAAAGGCGATGAATGTGCAATTACTGCAATAAAAATGATAGATTTTGTTTGCAAATTAAAAAAATAGTTGTACCTTTGCATCGCAATTGAGAAAAACACTAGTCAATCAGTTGCGAAAGGGCAAATACCAGAGTGGCCAAATGGGGCAGACTGTAAATCTGCTGGCTTACGCCTTCGGTGGTTCGAATCCATCTTTGCCCACTAAAATTGCGGAAGTAGCTCAGTCGATAGAGCATTAGCCTTCCAAGCTGAGGGTCGCGGGTTTGAGTCCCGTCTTCCGCTCTTTGAAAATATTATTAATCCGTTGGGCAAATACCAGAGTGGCCAAATGGGGCAGACTGTAAATCTGCTGGCTTACGCCTTCGGTGGTTCGAATCCATCTTTGCCCACTAAAATTGCGGAAGTAGCTCAGTCGATAGAGCATTAGCCTTCCAAGCTGAGGGTCGCGGGTTTGAGTCCCGTCTTCCGCTCTTCTGAAAAGACCATGAATCTCATGGTCTTTTTTTTATTTTACCCCTTCAATATTTAATAAAACCAAACGGAAAGCACACCTTTCGATTTTAATCACTATCTTAGGTTTAGAAATTTATCTAACCAACTATTAAAGACTAAACCATTATGAAGAACTTCAGAATTGAATCATTAATCCTTGCAATCGGATTGTTATTGCTGGGAATTTGCATCCAAAAAGGATTTAAATCGTTCGCAGAACGCGACCGAAGCGTAAATGTCAAAGGACTTGCAGAAATGGAAGTACCGGCTGATAAGGTCACATGGCCACTTATGTACAAAAGCTTAGGCAACGACTTGAATGCTCTATACGACAATATAAAGAACTCAAATAAAATCATTACTCAGTTTCTTATAGAAAAAGGTATAGACGAGAAAGAAATCAGCATTAATGCCCCTGAAATCATTGATCTAAAAGCTGAACGATACAGCAATAATGACAATAGTCCCTACCGATACAACGTTACAACTGTCATTACAGTAACTTCAAATAAAGTGGATTTAGTAAGAAGCCTTATAGCAGAACAAGGTGAATTGCTAAAAAGAGGTATTGCAGTAACAGGAGGCGACTACCGGTACAATGTGCAGTATGAATACACGGGACTTAATTCTATCAAACCTCAAATGATAGAAGAAGCAACCAAGAACGCACGTCAGGCTGCGGAAAAATTTGCAAAAGACTCGGAAAGCGAACTAGGAAAAATACGGCACGCCAATCAAGGACAGTTCACTATTACAGATCGTGACGCCAATACTCCTTATATTAAGAAAGTGCGTGTAGTTACGACTATTGATTATTCGTTAGAAGATTAACAGATTAATCAGACATCAAAAGAATAAGAAGCAGAGCTCGCGTGCAAAACAATCCACCTGCACGCGAGTTTTTTTATAAACCCACAACACTTCTCCCCTATCTTCCTCCATGAGAAGAAGCCAAATACCCAAACCTGCTTATACAAGAATCCAACTATAAACATAAAGTAAGACTGGAAGCATAACCTAACACAGCCTAACCAGAAATTCCCAATATCTCTTAAAGTTTATATCAAAAAAATCATGAAATGTTGTATCATTCAGGATTTTATTGTACTTTTGCAGCCGATTTATATAAACAATATAAAGTCTAACACAATTAGTTATTTACAAACAATTTATTAATTTAATGGAAAACTTAAAAAACATTGCTCCTATTGAAGATTTCAACTGGGATGCTTATGAAAGCGGTGATGCAGTAACCAACGTAAGCAAAGAAGAACTTGAAAAAGCTTATGACAGCACCTTGAACAAGGTTAACGACCGTGAGGTTGTAGATGGTACTGTAATCGCAATGAACAAACGCGAAGTTGTAGTTAACATTGGCTACAAATCAGACGGTATCATTCCGTTGAGCGAATTCCGTTACAATCCTGATTTGAAAGTTGGTGATACTGTAGAAGTATACATCGAAAACCAGGAAGACAAAAAAGGACAGTTGATCCTGTCACACAAGAAAGCTCGTGCTACTCGTTCTTGGGATCGTGTTAACGCAGCTCTTGAAAATGAAGAAATCATTAAGGGTTACATCAAGTGCCGCACTAAGGGTGGTATGATCGTTGACGTATTCGGTATCGAAGCATTCTTGCCGGGTTCTCAGATCGATGTTAAACCTATCCGTGACTACGATGTATTCGTAGGAAAGACTATGGAATTCAAAGTTGTTAAAATCAACCAGGAATTCAAAAACGTTGTTGTTTCTCACAAAGCTCTTATCGAAGCTGAACTGGAACAGCAGAAGAAAGAAATCATCGGTAAACTTGAAAAAGGTCAGGTACTTGAAGGTACTGTTAAAAATATCACATCTTACGGTGTATTCATCGACTTGGGCGGCGTAGACGGTTTGATCCACATCACAGACTTGTCATGGGGCCGTGTAAGCGATCCTCGCGAAGTTGTTTCTTTGGATCAGAAGTTGAATGTAGTTATCCTTGACTTCGATGATGAAAAGAAACGTATCGCTTTAGGTTTGAAGCAGTTGACTCCGCATCCATGGGATAGCCTTGATCCAAACTTGAAAGTTGGTGATCACGTTAAAGGTAAAGTTGTCGTTATGGCTGATTACGGAGCATTCATCGAAATCGCTCCGGGCGTAGAAGGTTTGATCCACGTTTCTGAAATGTCTTGGTCACAGCACTTGCGTTCAGCTCAGGACTTCATGAAAGTTGGTGATGAAATCGAAGCTGTAATCTTGACTTTGGATCGTGAAGAACGTAAGATGTCTTTGGGTATCAAACAGCTGAAAGCTGATCCATGGGAAACTATCGAAGAAAAGTATCCTGTAGGTTCTAAGCACACTGCTAAAGTACGTAACTTCACTAACTTCGGTGTATTTGTAGAAATCGAAGAAGGTGTAGACGGTTTGATCCACATCTCAGACTTGTCTTGGACTAAGAAAATCAAACACCCATCAGAATTCACTCAGATTGGTGCAGATATCGAAGTTCAGGTATTGGAAATCGACAAAGAAAACCGTCGTTTGAGCCTTGGTCACAAACAGTTGGAAGAAAATCCATGGGATGTATTCGAAACTGTATTTACTGTAGGTTCTATCCACGAAGGTACTATCATCGAAATGTTGGATAAAGGTGCTGTAGTAGCATTGCCTTACGGTGTTGAAGGTTTCGCAACTCCGAAACACTTGGTTAAGGAAGATGGTTCACAGGCTCAGTTGGACGAAAAGTTGGAATTCAAAGTAATCGAATTCAACAAAGACGCTAAGAGAATCATCTTGTCTCACAGCCGTATTTTCGAAGATGCAGCAAAAGCTGAAGAAAAAGCAGAAAAGAAAGCTACAAAGAAATCATCTAAGAAAGAAGAAGCTCCTATGATTCAGAACCAGGCTGCTTCTACAACTTTGGGTGACATCGATGCATTGGCTGCTTTGAAAGAACAATTGGAAGGTAAGAAATAATTCTTAAATTCTAGATATCAGGAAAAGGGATTGTGCTAAGCACAGTCCCTTTTTTTATACCTTAAGCCTTGATTAACCTCAATCGTATTCCCTCATTTTATTTAAAATCTTTCTACCCATATTTTCGGTTCTCCATTAATATACCTATCTTTGTTTATATGGAAAAATTCGAAGTAAACATATTAGGATGTGGATCGGCACTACCGACAACCCGGCACATGGCAACCTCACAAGTCATAAACATCCGGGAAAAGCTATTTATGATCGACTGCGGAGAAGGTACTCAAATCCAGCTACGCCGCTCACGATTAAAATTCAGCAGGTTAAACCATATATTTATCTCTCACTTACATGGAGATCATTGTTTTGGACTAATTGGACTGATTTCTACATTCGGTATGCTGGAACGTACAGCCGACTTACACATTTATTGTCATCCGGAGCTGGAAAAACTGCTTACACCGCATATAGACTTTTTCTGTAAAGGCATGCCATATAAAGTTATATTTCATACCTTTAACTCAAGCGAGCAAACAATCATATACGATGACCGTTCCGTTACGGTAGAAACAATTCCATTGCGCCACCGTCTGCCTACTTGTGGATTTATCTTCCGTGAAAAACCAACTCAAAACCACATCAAACGTGATATGATAGACTTCTATCATATTCCTGTATGTATGATAAACCGAATAAAAAACGGAGAAGACTATGTAACAGAAGAAGGAACGGTTATTCCCAATGAACGACTCACAACTCCTTCCGATCCCCCACGCTCTTATGCCTACTGCTCCGATACTGCATATCTTCCATGCATTACAGAACAGATAAAAGGTATAGACTTACTGTTCCACGAAGCGACTTTCGCTAAAACAGAGGCAGCCCGAGCCAAACAAACTATGCACTCTACGGCCGAACAAGCAGCAACGATCGCCCGCGACGCACAAGTCAAGCGGTTGATTATAGGACATTTCTCTGCAAGATATGAAGATGAGGCACATCTACTTCAAGAGGCACAGAGTATCTTTCCAGAAACAATACTGGCACAAGAAAACATGAACATTACTCTTTAATGAGAATGTTAATAAAATCCAACCAACTTAAACCCTATTGCCTAGACAACAATCCAAACAACTGAAATAAAGAATCGAACAATATGAATACATACAACGAGGAAGATGTAATCAATCGACTGCAATATCCGGAAACTCAACGTGCTGCTTTCGGAGAAGTAGTAAAAGCATACAGTGAGCAACTGTACTGGCAAATCAGGCGAATGGTTCTCTCCCATGATGATGCAAATGATTTATTACAAAATACCTTCATCAAAGCGTGGAGCAACTTAAATTATTTCCGGGGAGAAGCTAAACTTTCTACCTGGCTGTACCGTATTGCCCTAAACGAAAGCCTGAACTTTCTCAACAAGCAACGTGCACAGAATCAACTTTCGATTGATGATGAAGAAGCGATGGCCTTAAACAAGCTGGAAAGTGATCCCTATTTTGATGGTGATCATACACAGCTTCTATTTGAAAAAGCAATTCAAACGCTTCCAGAAAAACAACGCATGGTGTTTAACCTGAAATATTTCCAGGAAATGAAATATGAAGAGATATCCGAAATTCTGGGAACAAGTGTGGGAGCCCTTAAAGCTTCTTATCATCATGCCGTAAAAAAAATAGAAGAATTTTTAAGCCAAAACGATTAAACCTTATGAGCAAACAGCTATCTAATATAATAAAGGAGGGTAACATACTATGAAGGAAGATAAAGATTTACTGAAGAAATATGGAAAGAAGAATCCTTTCACTGTTCCAGAAGGATATTTCCAGGATTTTAGCGAGAAACTGATGGAGCAACTTCCTGAAAAAGAAGTTATGCCTGAACCAGAAATCAGAATGTGGGATCGCATCAAACCATGGGTTTACATGGCTGCCATGTTTGTAGGTCTGATGTTCACTGTACGCGCTTTCGTAGGCGAACAACCTTCATCACAAAGCACAGATATGGAAATTGGAAATTATACAGAAATACCAGACGAATACCTCGATCCGATCGTCAATCAGACAATGATGGATGACTACGAATTATATCAATACTTAACTGAAGTTGACAACAATATTTACAACTAAAGAAAAATTAAACCAGACATGAAAAAACTATTTTATATTTTGGCTCTTTTCATAGGCTTCTGCAGTAGTGTATATGCGCAGAAGGCTAAACTGAGTAAAGAAGAGTTCCGTAATATACAAGAAAAATTCATTACCGAAAAGGCAAACCTTACAACCAAAGAAGCCAAACAGTTTTTCCCGCTTTATTTTGAACTACAGGATAAAAAAACTGCCTTAAACAAAGAAGCCTGGAAAAAGATAAGAAAAGGTAAAGAAGAAAATGTAAGTGAAAGTGAATACGGTCAGTTGATAGAAGATGTTATAGAAACACGTATCCAAATTGACAAGCTTGACTTAGAATATGTCCGTAAATACAAAAAAATTCTTTCTGCCAAGAAAATTTTTGAAATACAGCGAGCTGAAATGAAATTTCACCGAGAGCTCCTGAAACCTAAAAAGAAAAAATAAAAAGACTCCATCAGAATTTTTATTGATATCGTACACTTACACAATAAAAGACCGGATGATGTACCCAACGAATACATATCCGGTTTTTTTATTATACAATGTACAGAATATTACAAACCTTTTTTCTTTGCTTCGTTCCACACTGCATCCATTTCCTCCAACGTCATGTCAGTGAGATTCCGCCCTTGTTTGATGGTATGCTCCTCCAAATAGTTGAAACGCCGGATAAATTTCTGATTGGTATGTTCCAGTGCATTATCGGGGTTAATCTTATATAGGCGTGCAGCATTAATCAAGCTAAACATGACATCTCCAAACTCAGCCTCAGCTTTTTCCTTATCCATGGTTGCCACTTCCGATTCAAATTCACCGATTTCCTCTTTCACTTTCTCCCATACCTGTTCGCGATCTTCCCAGTCGAATCCCACATTACGAGCTTTATCCTGTATGCGATATGCCTTTATAAGAGAAGGTAGAGCATCCGGAACACCGCTTAAAACAGATTTATTACCATCTTTCTCCTTCATCTTTATCTGTTCCCAATTCTCAGAAACCTGCTCAGCCGTATCAGCTTTCACTTCACCAAAAACATGAGGGTGACGGAAAATAAGCTTCTCACACAATTTATCACATACATCTTTTATATCAAAAGCACCAGTTTCGCTTCCTATCTTCGCATAAAAAACAACATGCAACAGCACATCTCCTAATTCCTTACAGATATTCTTCTGGTCATTTTTTACTAAAGCATCACACAGCTCATAAACTTCCTCAATGGTATTTGGACGTAAGCTTTCATTTGTCTGTTTTCTATCCCAAGGACATTTTACCCTCAGCTCATCGAGTACATCGAGCAATCGCCCGAAAGCCTCCATTTGTTCTTTTCTTGTATACATATACAGTTTTCTTTTTTTTGAAAGACAAAATTACAAAGAAATTGGATTTTCTCACAAAAAATACTACATTTGTGAGAATTGATAACTAATTATCAAACAAACTTTGTAATAACCAATCAAAATTTAATAATTATGAACGCGCAAAGTATTGGAGAATCAGCAAAGGCAATATGGCATCTGTTACATGGAGATAACAGAAAATGGGAATACCAAGAGCTTAAAAAAGCAACCGGTCTTCGCGACAGAGAACTAAATGCAGCTATCGGCTGGCTGGCATGTGAAGGAAAAATCCAGTTCGACGAAAGTATGCAAGGACAAAATACTGCATTGTATATCGAACTGAGTTACTATATCGGATAAAAATAAAAATGCGTTGCATTTTCCATAACGGATATTGCAACGCATTTTTCAATACTCAAGATTCTACTTATTTCAACTTAATAAATAATTCACCTTCAACCTCGCTTGTTTCAATCTTGTCTTCTCTCAATAACCAACCCAATCCTAAGAACAAATCTTTATCTGCTTTCAATTTTGCAGCTTTTTTAAGTCCTTTCTGAGTCAAACCTTCATTTCCATTTAGTGCTTCCCAGATTTGTCCGGCAATAGCACCTGCTTTTTCTTGTAACATAGTTCTCTACTTTAAAACTGTAATATTAACTTCCTTCACAAAAGAAGTTTTGTCTGTATTGCGGTGCAAATGTAACGAAAAAAAACAGGAAGACACTTTTTTATGGAAAAATATTTTGATTCTGCCCCAATTTTAGACTTGAAAATATCCGAAAAGACAATATTTGTGTCAAAAGCTCTACAAATGTAGACATTATACAGACCCAATATACAAAAAAACAACACTAAAGGTACGTTGATTCTTGCTTGAAACCGATATTTCTTTGTACAAAAAATAGAAAAATATCATGAAGAATAGTCAGAAATATCAGCATAAATTTCTTCTTTCTTCATGAATTTTTCTCCTTTGTGGGATATTTCTTAAATCTTACCTTCGTTTTCCAGAAACTCACCAAATATGCGAGCTGCTGTTTCTACCATCCGGACGCAAGGACGTTTCGCATAATACTGAGGAGTGCGTGCTTCTGGAGTAGAGACAATGGGTTCCTTTTTAGACAAGCCAAGTAAATCAGCACAACGTAATGCTCCGGTTTCTTTTCTAAACTTATCTGCCAATTCTTGAACTAGGGCATAATTGGCAGCTTTCGCACCTCTGTCAGCACCTTCTAGCGCACAACGTTCCAAACCTGCAAGCAGAAACATTCCACATGCGGCTCCACACGTTTCACGCATTCGTCCGATTCCTCCACCAAACGAAGCTGCCATATGCAAAGCCTGCTCATGCGTAAAACCATATAAATCTGCATAAGCGGCTACAACCGATTGTGAGCAGTTATATCCTTCCTTAAAAAAGTTTACAGCTTTCTGTATACGTTCTTCTTTTGTCATATTTCAAGTACATTATTAATTGTTCTTCCTTCCATCCACGCTTTCAGGTTTTCCACAGCCTGGTTCATCAAACGCATGCGCGACTCACGGGTAGCCCAAGCTATATGAGGAGTAATGAAGCAATTCTTCAATTTAAGAAGCGGATTACCATTAGGCACAGGTTCCGAAGAAAGCACATCCAGTCCGGCTCCCAACAACTTGCCGCTCAGCAAAGCCTGTTCCAAAGCTTTTTCATCTATTAACCCTCCACGACTTGTATTGATTAGTATCGCACCTTGCTTCATTAGTGAAAGGCGAAATGAATTTACCATTTCTTTGTTTTCTGCCGTCAAAGGACAATGTAAACTAACGACATCACATGTAGAAAATAATTCATTAAGTGTCACTTTTTGGTATTTCTTAGGCAAACTTTTCTTTGGCTTGCTGGTATACACCCAAACTTCCATCCCCAAAGCTTCAGCTATTTGTGCCGTAGCCTGACCTGTATTTCCAAAACCAACAATCCCGATTTTCTTTCCGGCCAGTTCTATCAATGGTGTATTCCAGTAACAAAAATCGGGCTGTGCACTCCATACTCCATTATGCACTTCATGTGCATAATGAGCTACTCGTTGTGTAATATTCAACAAATGCGCAATAGCCATCTGGGCAACCGATTGTGTACTATATGCAGGAATATTGGTAACAACGATTCCACGCTGGCGAGCCACATCCAGATCAACAACATTATATCCTGTTGCCAAAACTCCTATATACTTCAGCTTTGGCAATAAATTCAAAATAAATCCATCAAGTATCGTTTTATTAGTCAACACAACTTCCGCATCTTTTGCACGCCGAACCACATCCAATTGAGCCGTTCTATCGTGCACTACGACTTCTCCCAGTTCTTCCAATTCCTCCCACCTTCTTTCTCCCGGATTCAGTGTATAAGCATCTAAAACAACTATTTTCATAACTATATCTTAAATTTATTCTTTAAAGCGATCGCCCCACAACTGTACCATACGATCTTTTAATTTAGCTTCTGAAGGATTTTCCTGTGCATGCCAAAGACGATTATTACATACTTCATCGGGTAAAAACTGTTGTTTCACAAAATTGCCCTTATAAGCATGAGCATACTTATATTCCTTTCCATATCCTAACTGCTTCATCAGCTTAGTCGGAGCATTACGCAAATGAAGCGGAACCGGAAGATTTCCTGTCTGACGAACCAGCTCAAGAGCAGAATTAATCCCTTCGTAGGCAGAGTTGCTTTTGGGACTTGTTGCTAGATAAACTGTAGCCTCAGCCAACGGAATTCTTCCTTCCGGCCAACCGATTTTCATCACGGCATCGAAAGCTGCGTTTGCAAGCAGCAATGCATTCGGATTAGCAAGACCGATATCTTCGGAAGCAGAAATGACAAGACGGCGCGCAATAAAAGCAGGATCTTCCCCACCCTCTACCATACGTGCAAGCCAGTACAATGCCCCATCCGGATCGCTTCCTCGAATAGACTTAATAAAAGCAGAAATAATGTCGTAGTGCATTTCTCCATCTTTGTCATAAGCCAGCGGATTCTGCTGCAAACGCTCCACAACCTTATCATCTGTTATCACAACAGGCACGTTATCGTCTGCTTCTACTACCAGCTCCAGTATATTCAACAGTTTTCGGGCATCTCCTCCCGAATAACGTAGCATAGCATCTGTTTCACGCAATTCCACTTGTTTCTCTTTCAGAATAACATCCGTAGTTATCGCATGATGCAACAGTTCAAGCAAGTCATCTTTTTCAAGAGATTTCAATACATAAAGCTGGCAACGGGAAAGCAAGGGACGGATTACCTCAAATGAAGGATTTTCAGTTGTTGCCCCTATCAAGGTAACTACTCCTGTTTCTACTGCTCCCAGTAACGAATCTTGTTGCGATTTACTGAAACGATGTATTTCATCGATAAAAAGAATGGGACTCTGCTGCGAAAAAAAACGATTGCTCCGTGCCTTATCAATAACATCACGTACATCTTTCACTCCCGACGTAACTGCACTCAATGTATAAAAAGGAGTTTCCAGGCGGTTTGCAATAATCTGTGCCAGCGTAGTCTTTCCCACGCCCGGAGGCCCCCATAAAATAAAAGAAGAGATGCGTCCGGAATCAATCATCCTTCTCAGCACCGCCCCTTCTCCTACCAAATGTTTTTGTCCTATATAGTCGTCCAGTGTCTTCGGACGCATGCGTTCAGCCAATGGTTGAGCCATAATATTCTATTTTTTGGAATTTCCTGTATCTTGTATTATATTGAGAAAAGTTTTTCAAAAATAAGAAATTATTCTTTTAGAAAGTTCACAAAAAGGCAATAAAAAAAGCCTCTTTTCACAAAGAAGCTTTTTTAAGTTTTCAATAGGTATTAGTTTTTTTTAAGGTAAAAAGATTGTTTTCAGGATAACGCTACAAAGATGAGGGCTTTTTTTGAACTAAACAAATAAAAAACTATGTCTTAAAACATGTTTATCGTTTTTCTTTGTTTACATTCTGTCAAACTCCCCCTCCTCAATAGTATGACAAAGATATAAAATCTTTCTTAAAATAAAGAGTTTGCAGCCTTTTTTCTCTCTTTTGTAAAAATAATACATATTTGCTACCTTATAAAAAAGAATTTATTTTATAGTTTAGTAAACAGTATCACCTCTCTTTTATAGGTAGTTCAGGAAAGAATCATTATTTTTGCACACAAAAGCGCGAAAACGCAAAAAAGTAAAAGTGTAAAACGAAAACGCTATGACAGAAATGAACGTAACGGAAAGTTCTGAAAAGAAAAGCCTGAACTTTATTGAGCAGATTGTTGAAAAAGATTTAAAGGAGGGAAAAAACGGAGGAAGAATACAAACCCGATTCCCGCCTGAGCCAAACGGATATTTACACATTGGCCATGCTAAGGCTATTTGCATGGACTTCGGTATTGCCCAACGATATGGTGGAGTATGCAACTTGCGTTTTGACGATACAAATCCTACAAAAGAAGATGTAGAATATGTAGAAGCGATAAAAGAAGATATTCAGTGGTTGGGATACCAGTGGGGAAATGAATATTATGCTTCCGACTATTTCCAGCAATTATGGGACTTTGCCATCCGTCTTATCAAGGAAGGTAAAGCATATATAGACGAACAAACTTCAGAAGAAATTGCAGCCCAAAAAGGAACTCCTACACAACCGGGAGTAGAAAGTCCATACCGTAACCGACCGATAGAGGAAAGCCTTGAATTGTTCCAGAAAATGAACAATGGCGAAATAGAGGAAGGTAAAATGGTGCTCCGTGCCAAGATAGATATGGCCAACCCTAATATGCACTTCCGCGATCCTATTATCTACCGTGTAGTAAAAACTCCTCACCACCGTACGGGTGATAAATGGAAAGCATATCCTATGTACGATTTCGCACACGGACAGAGCGATTTCTTCGAAGGAGTAACTCACTCATTGTGTACGTTGGAGTTTGTTGTACACCGTCCGTTGTATGACTTGTTCGTCGATTGGGTAAAAGACGGAAAAGATCTTGACGATAACCGTCCTCACCAGTATGAGTTCAACAAGCTGAATTTGAGCTACACGCTGATGAGTAAGCGTAACTTGCTGATTCTAGTAAAAGAAGGACTGGTAAACGGCTGGGACGATCCTCGTATGCCGACTATTTGCGCATTCCGCCGCAGAGGATATTCTCCGGAGTCTATCCGCAAGTTTATCGATAAGATCGGTTATACCACCTACGATGCCTTGAACGATTTCGCATTGCTGGAAAGTGCTGTTCGTGAAGACTTGAATGCACGTTCTACACGAGTATCAGCTGTTTTGAATCCGGTAAAACTGATCTTGACTAACTATCCGGAAGGAAAAGTAGAAGAAATGGAAGCCATCAATAATCCGGAAGATCCGAACTCTCCTACTCATACTATTGAGTTCAGCCGTGAATTGTGGATGGAACGTGAAGACTTTATGGAAGATGCTCCAAAAAAATTCTTCCGTATGACTCCGGGACAGGAAGTTCGTCTGAAAAATGCATATATCGTAAAATGTACCGGATGCAAGAAAGACGAAAACGGAAATATCGTAGAAGTATACGCCGAATACGATCCGAACACCAAGAGCGGAATGCCTGAAGCTAACCGTAAAGTGAAAGGTACACTGCACTGGGTAAGCTGCAATCATTGCCTGAAAGCAGAAGTACGCTTGTACGACCGCTTGTGGAAAGTAGAAAATCCTCGTGATGAAATGGCTGCTATCCGCGAAGCCAAGAACTGTTCAGCGTTGGAAGCTATGCAGGAAATGATAAATCCAGACTCGCTGAAAGTTTTGAAGGAATGTTATGTAGAAAAGTTCCTTGCAGATGCAAAACCGCTTGACTACTTGCAGTTCCAGCGTATCGGATACTTTAATGTCGACAAAGATTCTACCCCTGAACACTTGGTATTTAACCGTACCGTATCACTTAAAGATACCTGGAGTAAGATCAACAAATAAAATATAGACATATTCATAAAACCAGAAACACAGATTATGCAAAGCACTACGTAGAAGGGCGTATTTTTCTGACAAAATACATTCCTCCTAACTACGGAACAATTTGCATAATCTGCGTTTTTTATTTTACCTTTTAAATAAATAACAACCATGAAAGATGACTTGTCTTCTATTTTCCACAAACCAGAATTTAAAGAACTTCTGGCTAAATATGCAGATATGCTGGACAATCATACCAGTGTTTATTTTGAAGCCGACGAAATCACCCTATTGGCAGAATTCTATGCAAGCATGGGAAATATAAAGGCTTCGGAAGAAGTAGTGGACTATGGGCTGTCACTTCATCCCGATAATTTAGATATACTGATATTTAAATGTCATAATCTTATAGCAAAAGGTAATACCAACGATGCTCAATGCATATTAAATACTATAACCGACCAAAACGACTACGAAGTCAGGTTGCTACAGGCTGAACTTTATCTGGCACAAAAGCGTACTCAAGAAGCTGATGCACTGCTAGATCAGCTTTACCAAGAAGAAAAAGACATAGACACAATGCTCGACATTGCACATGTGTATATGGACGACCACCAGAAGAAAAAAGCCCATTACTGGCTGGAAAAGGCATACAGCGAAGCTCCGGAAAACATTGGAGTATTGGAGGAGATGGCTTCATACCACTTCAGTTTCGGCAATCCGGAAGAAGCCGTGAAACTATATAACCAGCTACTTGACGAAGCTCCCTATACACTCGATTTCTGGCACAATCTGATACGCTGCTATATCCGTATGTACCAATCAGAAAAAGCGATGGAAGCAATAGATTTTGCTATGGCCATAGATGACACAAATCTGATAACCTGGGAACTGAAAAGCAATTGTCTTTTGTTGGAAAACGAAATAGACCAGGCACTTGAATGTCTGTTTTATATAGAAAAACATACTACCGAAAAGCCATATATTCAAAATATTATCATGTCAATATACTTTATCGTACAAGATTACCAGAAAGTATTGGAGTATTCTGACAAGATAATAGCCAGCGGCAAACTGCCTTATTTTGAAATGGCATCCTTGTATCATAAAAGAGGAATTTCTCATTTACGACTCGAGAATCAATCTGCCTGCAAGGAAGATGTAGAACAAGGTCTGGCTTACGACAATCACAGCAGTGAATTATATCTACTGAAAGGTGAATTACATCTGGATGAAAAAAAGCTAGAAGATGCACAAACAGCCTTTCACTATGGTGAGTTGTTTGCCGAGGACGAAGCAGAAGCGGCAGCTTATATAGGTACAGCCTATTTCCATAATGAATATTGGGAACAGGCATTGGAGTATCTGAGAAAAGAAGAAGAATTAAATCCAGATACCATGCATAGTAACTATTATCTGATAGCATACTGTTATTATCGTATGAAAGAAGAAAAACTGACTTTTACCTATCTTGTACGAGGAGCCGTCTTTTCTTCCAGTTCATTGAAAAAAGAAGAACCAGTATTATCTCCTTTCGAAACCGACGAACATTTCTACGAGCTGGCAAAAGACATTTTTCTGAAAATAAAAAGTGGAGAAATCAATCCAATGGAATACCTCAACGAATAAAGCAATAATAAAATTGAAAGTAAAAGTAAAGTTTTTCTGATAAATATTTGGATTTTACATTTAAACAGTTTACATTTGCCATATACAAATAAAAGAAATATTTATGAACAATAATCTAACTATTCGCCATCATCATTCTCCTGACGTTAACATACGGTAGGCTGAGGTGTCGTATAGCTACAAAAATATCAAAGGCTTGCCGTTTCGGTAAGCCTTTTTTTGTTTGATAACTTAAAACTTTACAGAATATGCTTAGAATTGCCGTACAATCAAAAGGCCGTTTATTTGAAGACACAATGGCCTTATTTGCAGAAGCAGACATCAAACTTTCTACGTCCAAACGCACGTTGCTCACACAATCGTCCAACTTTCCGATAGAGGTCTTGTTCCTGCGTGACGATGATATTCCACAAAGTGTAGCAAGCGGAGTGGCCGATTTAGGTATTGTAGGAGAAAATGAATTTGTAGAACGTAAGGAAAAAGCCGATATTATTTACCGTTTGGGATTCAGTAAATGCAGGTTGTCGCTGGCAGTCCATAAAGAAGAAGAATATAACGGACCATCATGGTTCAACGGGAAGAAAATTGCCACATCATATCCCGGCATTCTACAAACTTATCTCGACAAACAAGGGATAAATGCAGATATTCATGTAATTACCGGATCTGTAGAAATAGCTCCCGGAATAGGTCTTTCTGATGCCATATTTGATATTGTAAGTTCCGGATCCACTTTGATAAGTAACAACCTGAAAGAAGTGGAAATTGTTATGAAAAGTGAAGCCTTGCTTATCGGCAATCCCAATCTGACACCAGAAAAGAAAGAAATTCTGGAAGAGCTCTTGTTCCGTATTGAGGCAGTAAAAGCAGCAGAAGACAAGAAATATGTGTTGATGAATGCACCAACCGATAAAGTAAAAGATATAATCGAAGTCCTTCCTGGAGTAAAAAGTCCTACCATCATGCCACTTGCAACCGAAGGATGGAGCAGTGTACATACGGTAATAGATCAGAAATGTTTTTGGGAAATTATCGGAAAGCTGAAAGCGCTTGGAGCACAAGGCATTTTGGTTCTCCCCATTGAGAAAATGATTTTATAATTGAAGTATCACAGAAAACCAACAACACCATGAATATCATACGCTATCCAGAACGTCTGGAATGGAATTTCCTGCTGAAACGATCTGCCCTACAGACAGAATCTCTTCGTGAAACAGTTTGTGAAATACTGGAAAAAGTACGGACACAAGGCGACCGTGCTGTAATCGGTTATGAAGAGCAGTTCGATAAAGTAAAATTAAACTCACTGGAAGTGACAGAAAAAGAATTCGAAGAAGCTGAAAAAGAAGTAGATATAAAACTTAAAGCAGCCATCATGCTGGCATTAAATAATATACAGACATTTCACTCTTCACAAAAATTTGAAAGTAAAAAAATAGAAACACTTCCAGGAGTAACCTGTTGGCAAAAAGCCGTTGCCATAGAAAAAGTAGGACTCTACGTACCAGGAGGCACGGCTCCCCTATTTTCAACAGTACTGATGCTTGCCGCTCCGGCACAAATAGCCGGCTGCAAGGAAATCATTTTGTGCACCCCTCCCAACCGTGAAGGAAAAATCCATCCTGCAATTCTATATGCAGCACGGGTAGCAGGAGTAAAAAGAGTATTCAAGGCCGGTGGTGTACAAGCTATCGGAGCAATGGCATACGGAACCTGCAGTATTCCGAAAGTATATAAAATATTCGGCCCCGGAAACCAATATGTTACAGTAGCCAAACAGCAAGTTGCTTTACGTGATGTTGCGATAGATATGCCTGCAGGTCCTTCGGAAGTAGCCGTTCTTGCTGATGAAACAGCCAACCCGACATTCGTTGCTTCCGACCTTCTTTCTCAAGCAGAACACGGTGCAGACAGTCAGGCTATACTTATTACAACATCCGAAACTCTGATTGACAAAGTAGCAGCAGAAGTCGATCGTCAGTTATCTGAATTACCTCGTAAATCTCTCGCGGAGAAATCCCTCCAGTCGAGCAAACTTATCCTCGTACGAAATATGCAAGAGGCTATTGACATGATAAACGAATATGCCCCTGAACACTTGATTATCGAAACGAAAGATTACACAGATATAGCCGAAAAAATCATCAATGCAGGTTCTGTATTCTTAGGATCATACGCTCCTGAAAGTGCAGGCGATTATGCTTCGGGAACCAACCATACACTTCCTACCAACGGATATGCCAAAGCATATAGTGGAGTTAGCCTGGATAGCTTTATCCGCAAAATTACTTTCCAGGAAATTACTCGGGAAGGAATCGCTACCATCGGACCTGCTATTCAGGTAATGGCAGCCAACGAGCATCTCGATGCTCATAAGAATGCTATTACAGTACGACTTAATGAAAAACTTTAACCGAAACGCTTATGAGATCACTGAAAGAGCTGACACGACCGAATATATGGGCTCTAAAACCTTATTCATCGGCACGTGACGAATATAGCGGAAAAGAGGCTTCAGTATTTCTGGATGCCAATGAGAATCCGTATAACACTCCCAATAACCGATATCCTGACCCACTTCAACGCGAGCTGAAAGATATGATTGCTCTCGTAAAAAAGGTCACCCCTGAACAAATATTTCTAGGTAACGGAAGTGATGAAGCTATAGATCTGGTATTTCGTGCTTTTTGCCGTCCGGGCATCGATAATGTTGTTGCCATAGATCCGACATACGGTATGTATCAGGTATGTGCTGATGTGAACGATGTAGAATACCGCAAGGTTCTGCTTGACAATACTTTTCAGTTCAAAGCAGATGAACTGCTTGCGGCTTCAGACGAAAATACGAAACTCATCTTCCTCTGCTCTCCCAATAACCCCACAGGCAACAATCTGTGTCGCAAAGAAATACTTACTTTACTTGAAAAGTTTCAGGGACTTGTCATTGTAGATGAAGCTTATATAGATTTTTCTGACGAACCTTCCCTTATAGGAGATTTAAAACAATATCCAAACCTGATCGTCTTTCAGACTTTCTCGAAAGCCTGGGGATGTGCAGCAATCCGTCTGGGCATGGCATTCGCTTCACCTGACATTATCGGCATACTGAGTAAAATCAAATATCCGTATAATGTCAACCGACTGACACAACAGGAAGCTATTCAGATGATGCACAAACATTATGAAGTGCAAAGATGGGTACAGTCATTACTTAATGAACGTGAGCGCATGATAAAAGAATTTGCCAAACTTTCATGTTGTACGCATATCTACCCGACTGATGCCAACTTCTTCCTGACAAAAGTATGTAATGCTAAGGCAATTTACGATTACCTGGTAGATAAAGGCATTATCGTACGTAACCGTTCCGGCATAACTCTCTGTCAGGATTGCCTGCGAATAACTATTGGTACTCGTCCTGAAAACGATGCTCTGCTTGAGGCTCTGAGAAAATATAAACCCTGATTACCCTATGAAAAAGAAAGTTTTATTTATAGACCGTGACGGAACATTGGTTATCGAACCTCCAATAGATTACCAGCTGGATTCTTTCGAAAAACTGGAATTCTATCCGAAGGTATTCCGTAACCTGTTTTTTATCCGACAGAAGCTTGATTTCGACTTTGTAATGGTAACCAATCAGGATGGACTGGGTACGTCATCTTTTCCTGAAGAAACATTCTGGCCTGTACATAATCTGGTAATGAAAACGTTCGAAAACGAAGGAATTATTTTCGATGATGTACAGATAGACCGAAGCTTTCCGGAAGATAATGCTCCCACACGCAAACCCCGGACAGGTATGCTTACCCAGTACATCGATAATGATGCATACGATTTGGAAAACAGTTTCGTGATAGGCGACCGAGCTACGGATGTGGAACTGGCATATAACCTGGGCTGTAAGGCCATTCTCTTACAAAAAGACGACTCTATACTAAAAGATAAAAAACTGCAAGACACCTGCATACTTGCAACAGCCGATTGGGATAAAGTAGCTGAGTTTCTGTTTGCCGGAGAACGTATAGCCGAAGTACGCCGCACGACTAAAGAAACTGATATTTATATCCGTCTGAATCTGGACGGCAGCGGAAGATGTAAAATAAATACCGGATTAGGCTTTTTCGACCATATGTTGGAACAAATAGGCAAGCATGGAGGTCTGGATCTTACAATTCAGGTAAAAGGAGATCTTGAAGTAGACGAACATCATACCATCGAAGATACTGCTATTGCTTTGGGAGAATGTCTATATCAGGCACTTGGCAACAAACGAGGTATTGAGCGCTATGGATATTGCCTTCCTATGGACGATTGCCTGTGTCAGGTAACTCTTGACTTTGGAGGACGCGCCTGGCTGGTATGGGATGCAGAATTCAAACGTGAGAAGATAGGCGAAATGCCGACAGAGATGTTCCTCCATTTCTTCAAGTCACTGAGTGATGCCGCACGCATGAATCTGAACATCAAGGCAGAAGGTCAGAACGAACATCACAAGATAGAAGGGATATTCAAGGCACTGGCACGAAGCATCAAAATGGCTGTCAAAAGGGATATCTACCACTATGAAGTTCCCTCCAGTAAAGGATGTATCTAACTTTCATCATTGTTTGAATATTCAGTAAAAAACAGAACCATGAGAAAATTGCTTGTTGTAATCATCATACTCATTGGTTTCACGATAGGAATAAACCTGTCGAGGGATCAAAAAGGATTCCGCACCTATCAGGAAGTATTGACCGAGTTAATCAACGATGCTCCAATGAAAACCTACCGCGACAGTTTCTACGGATACAGCATCCGTTATCCGGAGTTTTTCTCTCAGGAAATAACCGACAAAGGTTTTGTACGTTTAGGATATTGGGACAATGAGCGATTCGTTATTGAATGCTCTGTACTGAAAGCTCCGGACTCAAGTCCGGTAAAGATAAAAATGAAAGAATTGGCAACACAACTACATGCCGAAAAGCAAGAGTTATTACGTGACTCGTTTATTCTCAGCGGTCCACATTATGAAAATGGAAAGCGGATAGAAGGATACCGTTATTACGCCAAATACGTACGCAACCGAAAATTATGGTTTTCGTATACACTTTTTTATCCGGAATCATGCCACTCCTCTCTTACACGCATTTTCCGCCAAATAGACCAATGGGAAGTATAATAAAAAACATCCGGCATAAAGCTTTAAACGTATATTGCTTTTATGCCGGATGTAATATTTTAGGAAAAGAGATCTCTTTCTCTAGCTTTCCATTAGCTTATTGATGTTGTTCGCGTAACAAATCGTTTACAGTCTTTACCGGATTGAATGTGCTCAATGGAACTTCTACAAAGATTGTACTCCAGTCGCTCATAGAACCATTCCACAATCCCGGCAATTCCAAAGCTTTCAAATCTTTACCATTCTTAGATTTATAAGAGATAAATCCTGTAGCCTTATCTACATACTGTAACAAATTGAATTTATTTCCCTTATAGTCGCGTACAGCACAAACCAAATCTACCGGATTGAAGTGTGTACCCTTTTCGAACATAGCCTTCTTTTCCGGATCATTCATATCAATCTGAGAACTTTCCAAAATCTGAAGCGAAACAGTTCCGTCAGGATTATAAGCAAGGAACGGACCACCGCCCGGCTCACCTACATTCTTCACCATACCGCAAACACGCATCGGACGGTTCAGTTTCTTACGCAGGTAAATAACCAAATCGGCATCTTCCAAATCCTTGATATCGCTCTTGCGACAACGTAACTGCTGCTGAACGAAACGAATAATTGTTTCCAGCTGATCATGGCTGTAATGACCACTATCCAGCAATTCCAAATAATCGAAAGCCTGTTTCTGCAAAGTAACCAGCACACCGGCAAGCAGTTTTTTATAAGTTACAGTATCGTCTTTCAAACGGTCGGGTACGACATTATCAATATTCTTGATAAATACGATATCAGCATCCAAATCGTTCAGATTTTCAATCAAAGCACCATGACCTCCCGGACGGAAAAGCAATTTGCCATTATCACGGAACGGCTTGTTTTCCATATCAGCGGCAATGGTATCAGTACTTGCCTTTTGTTCGGAGAAGCTGATATTATATTCCACACCATATTTCTGGGTATATTCGGCAGCTTTAGCATCTACCAGTTTCTGGAATAAAGCACGATGTTCACCCGATACAGTAAAGTGCACATTCACTTTTCCGGTCTTTCCGGCAGCATACAATGCTCCTTCTACCAGATGCTCTTCCAACGGAGTACGTACACCATCAGCATAACGGTGGAATTTCAGCAAACCTTTCGGCAGAGAACCATAATTCAACCCTGCAGATTCCAGCAAGTTAGCTACTACAGCCTTATAATTATGTTCCGACAAAAGAGCCTCAATATCCTTACCTGTATTATCCAGGCAAGCAGCATTCAAATCATTATAAAAAGCAAAACTATGAATATGATCGAAAAATTTCTTTTCAAAACTTGTAGTAGGCACGTCATAATCAGCACCCAAGAATTCGAACAAGTTTTTAAACATACGGCTTGCCGCTCCAGAAGCTGGCACAAACTTCACGATTTTCTTATCAGAGTCTTTATAAGCATCCCATGCTGCCAGATATTTTTTCTGGGCATCAGCATCGGCAATCATAATACCATTATTGTCTACAGATGCAGCCGCAGCCAGTTGCAAATAAGGGAATCCCTTTTCAAAGCAAGCCAGTTGCTCTTCAATCTGCTTCTCAGTAATACCTTTCTTTGCCAGTAATTCTTTGTCTTCGTGTGTTAACATATTGTGATAAATTTAAGTGATAAATATTCGTTTACAAATTGAATCCACCTCAAAAGTATAAAAAAACCATCAAGTTTGTAACAATAAAGGAAGAAAAAAACTATCTTTACCCACAGAAGCTGGCTGGAATACTTCTTTTTTACCCATTTAAATTAAAAAAGGATTTCAATTTGCAACAAACAGGTTCTCAACAAAACTAGAAAGACTATGGATGAACAAGTTTTTTTTACACCGGACGAACATAAACAGCTAATAGCGCTATACAAAAGACTACTGCAACTATCAGGAGACACTCTGCAAAAAAACGACTGCTGCAATCTGAAAAAACATTTGGTTAAAGTCATGTCGGCGGGAAGCATACCTCGTAATGCCTTTGGTATGAATCCGATTATAAAAGACATGCAGACAGCTGTTATTGTGGCAGAAGAGATCGGTATGAGACGTGCCTCTATCCTAGGCATCATGTTGCATGAATCCGTAAAATATAATCTGTGTACATTAGAGTCAGTCAAACAAATGTATGGCGAGGATGTAGCTGGAATCATACACGGGCTGGTAAAGATAAATGAACTTTATGCCAAAAGTCCGACCATAGAATCAGAGAACTTCCGCAATCTGCTGCTCTCGTTTGCCGAAGACATGCGAGTTATCCTTATTATGATAGCCGACCGTGTAAACTTGATGCGCCAAATCAAAGACTGTTCGAATGAAGAGGCCAGATTACAAGTTTCGAACGAAGCTGCTTACCTGTATGCCCCACTGGCTCATAAACTGGGACTATACAAACTGAAATCGGAACTGGAAGACTTGTCACTGAAATATACTCAACATGATGTATATTACCACATTAAGGATAAGCTGAATGCCACAAAGGCTGCCCGCGACCGATATATTGATGCTTTTATCGAACCGGTAAAAAAGAAACTGGAAGAGACAGGACTGAAATTCCATATCAAAGGGCGTACCAAATCCATACATTCCATTTATCAGAAAATGAAAAAGCAGGGATGCCCGTTCGAAGGTGTGTATGATTTGTTTGCTATCCGAATCATACTTGACTCTCCGATTGATAAGGAAAAACAAGAATGCTGGCAGGCCTATTCTATCGTAACAGATATGTATCTGCCCAATCCGAAACGTTTGCGCGACTGGCTGTCTGTGCCTAAAAGTAATGGCTACGAATCATTACATATAACTGTCATGGGGCCTGAAGGTAAATGGGTAGAAGTACAGATTCGTACTGAACGTATGGATGAGATAGCCGAAAAAGGACTTGCTGCTCACTGGAGATATAAGGGTATCAAAGGGGAAAGTGGTCTGGACGAATGGCTGAACTCTATTCGCGAAACACTGGAAAATGCAGACAGTGACCTGGAGGCTATGGATCAGTTCAAACTGGATTTATATAAAGATGAAGTTTTTGTTTTCACTCCTAAAGGAGATTTATATAAACTGCCGCAAGGTGCTACTGTGCTCGACTTTGCTTTTGCTATCCATACCAATTTGGGATGCCGATGCATCGGTGCCAGAGTGAATGGAAGAAATGTGCAGCTGAAACAAACGCTCAACAGTGGCGACCAGGTAGAAATAACTACTTCAAGCACACAAACTCCGAAGCGTGACTGGCTGAACTTTGTAACTACGTCGAAAGCAAAGACTAAAATCCGGCAGGCACTGAAAGAACTAGTAGCACGGCAGACTGAATTTGCTAAGGAAACACTGGAACGTAAATTCAAGAACCGCAAACTGGAATATGATGAAGCTATCCTGATGCGCCTTATCAAGAAACTGGGATTTAAGACTGTGACAGACTTTTACCAGAGTATTGCCAACGAAACGATGGAAATAAACGGCATTATCGACCGATATGTTGAAATGCAACGTAAGGAAACCGAACAACGGGAAGAAATAAGCTACCGAAGTGCTGAAGGTTTCAACATACAACAGACAACTGAAGGAAAAGATTATTACAAAGATGATGTATTGGTTATAGACCAGAATCTGAAAGGACTTGACTTCAACTTGGCTAAATGTTGTAATCCGATTTACGGAGATGATGTATTTGGTTTCGTGACAATATCAGGAGGAATCAAGATACACCGTTGCGACTGCCCGAATGCAAAAGAGATGAAAGCTCGTTTTCCCTACCGCATAGTCCGTGCACGATGGGCCGGAAAAAGCCAGGGCAAGCAATATCCCATCACACTCCGTATTGTGGGACACGATGATATAGGTATCGTAACAAACATTACTTCCATCATCAATAAAGAGGATAATATTCTGTTACGTTCTATCAGCATCGACTCACACGACGGACTCTTTTCGGGAATGCTTACAGTCATGGTAGATGATACCTCAAAACTGGAATCACTCATCAAAAAAATAAAGACTGTAAAAGGGGTGAAACAAGTAAACCGTGGATAATCATTTCTGCCTCCTTTTCAGCCTTTAAAAAACATGCCCAAGTTATGCACAAAACTTGGGCATATTTTCATAAATTTATCGAGAATTTTTTTTATTTTCTGTACAAACTTTCTGAACATGTATACAACTATTTTTAGTTCATCAGCATACAAGTCCAGAATTCCACTCTTCTTTTCTTCATTACCCAGGCGTAACAAATGTTAATAAACCTAATTATGGCATATGAAATACAAAGAAAATCAATATCTTTAGGGCGTTTTTTTAAAATCTGAAGAAAAATGAAAAAAACTATCTTAACCACATTACTTTTAGTTGTGGCAGTACTGATGGTCATCGCTCAGGGTACAGCCGAAATCAAGTTCGAAAAGACAACACATAACTTTGGAGCTTTTTCAGAAAATAATCCTAAAGTCACTTGCAAATTCAAATTCACCAATACAGGAAATGGTCCGCTGGTAATTCATCAAGCTATCGCATCATGCGGATGTACAGTACCACAATATCCCAAAGAACCAATCAAGGCTGGTGAAAGTGGAGAAATAACAGTTACTTACAACGGAGCCGGAAAATTTCCCGGTCATTTCCGCAAGTCGATTACATTACGTACCAATGCCAAACAAGAGGTGGTACGTCTTTACATCGAAGGTGATATGACACCTAAAGGTTCAGAACCTCAACAGAACTAAAAGACAATAAACTCACAATAACAAACATCCGGCTAGATCTTGTACACATAGATTTAGCCGGATGTTTTTTATTTACACTTGCACAATCCGATGGATTTAGTACTTTTGTATACACATTTAAAACAAACGACAATTCTAAAAACACACAAATCTATGAAAAATCTAATTCTCACAGCCATTGCTGTATGCAGTCTCAATACCATACAGGCACAAGAAATAAGTTACAAAAAGTGGGTAAAAGAAGCTCCTCGGCTGGAAGACTCTTTTTTCACTACTCCCAAAGCAAAAGAAGTGGCAGAAACTGTTCTTTTATACCAGCAACCTACAGGCGGATGGCCTAAAAACATTAATTTTTTTCAGACACCCGACAACAAAGAAAAAGCTTTGGAAATCAAAAATGACGTCAATGCCAGTACGATTGACAATGGAGCCACCACAACAGAAATAATCTATCTTTCCAGATTATACAACGCCACTCACGACGAAACATATAAAGAAGCGGCTATACGCGGACTGGACTATCTGTTCGAAGCTCAATACGAAAACGGTGGGTGGCCTCAGTTTTATCCGCGTCCCAAAGGATATTATGTTCAAATAACTTACAACGATAACGCTATGATAAATGTAATGAATCTGCTTCGCGATGTAAGTAACGGAAAATCCCCTTTCACCTACCTGCCAGAATCAACCCGCCAAAAAGCTCAGAAAGCAATAGATAAAGGAGTAGAATGTATACTCAAAACACAGGTTAAACAGCATGGTAAACTTACCGTTTGGTGCGCACAGCACGACCGTGAAACATTTGCTCCGGCAAAAGCGCGAGCTTATGAGCTTCCGTCACTGAGTGGAGCAGAATCGGCTAATATCGTAATTTATTTAATGCAGCTTCCTAATCCTTCAGCAGAGGTTATTCAAAGTATAGAATCAGCAGTACAATGGTTCAAAGATTCAGAGATAAAAGGCATTAAAATAGAATCCTTCATCAATAAGGATGGAAAGAAAGACCGCCGTGTAGCACCATGTGAAAACTGTAAGCCAATGTGGGCAAGATTTTATGAACTAGAAACTAACCGTCCTTTTTTCTGCGACCGGGATGGTATAAAGCGCTATCATCTGTCCGAAATCGGCTATGAGCGTCGTAATGGATACAGCTGGCTGAACCGATCTGGAGAAAATGTTTATAAAGAATATGCTCAATGGCAAAAAAGAATAAAAAAATAAGACAGTCTGAAATATAACACACATAGAAATAAACTGAGTATTTTCTGAAATTACAGAAAGCCAAAAGGCTCTATCAGTTCCCCACTTGTTGGAATGATAGAGCCTTTTATAAAAACGTGTAAATCTCAGGAATTAAAAGATTACACCCAAACGAAAACCGACATTACTTTGTCCTGTCACATCTCCAGTAAGCGTTGACATTTCATTAGTCATATAATTATAATATCCTGCTATGTGGAAACCAAAGCGGCGATAAGGAGAAGGATATATTTTTAAGCCAAGTTCTGGAGAGGCATAAAATCCCCATCCGTCATCGTATACTCCTCCTGTACCGTAGTATGTAGTATAACGAGTAAAAGCAGCTCCCAGTTTTACACCAACATACGGTTTCACATATCTGCCGTTATACAAATTATAGGAAACACTTGCACCAAAAGGTAACTGATAGGCTGAGCGCTGCTGATCTGTTGTCAATGCCTCAGTTGGAGATAGCTGAAGTGTCTGTCTGCCTATATATTTATGATTGGTATGAAAATTAATAAAGGCTCCTACCGACCAACGAGGTGTCAACTCATACAGCCCTTCAAAATTCATTCCCCATCCGCTTATCTTATCGGCAAAATCTGTAGAAACCGGTGCATTCATCTGCCAATCAACAATAAGATGTGCCTTTTGAGAATCCCACTGAGCGTAGCTTTGCGTTGCAAACATAGCCAAAGCACAGAATGCCAAGGCCAGTTTTTTGAATATACTATTTGTTTTCATTATTACCATCCTCCATTATTTTTCAGTATTGATATAAGTAGACTGATTGAAAGCCTGATCAACTCCATTCAGTAATAGCTGCATGTTTATTTTACTATTGTTATACTGGAAGCCGGATGCACTGGCATACCATACAACCGGAAGCTTTTTCTGAGTGCCATCTTCACTTTTATCAGTCAAGTCGACTATTTCCATAACCAGCGTATTAGTATCATAGCTATAAGTTACAGGATATGAATAATACCATCCACTCCACCAGGGTCCCCAAAAGCCACTGCTCCACCAGCCGCCAAACGGATCGCCCCAATAGCCACCACCAGTTATCACCTGATTGGTTTGTGAAACATATGAGAGCTGCAAACCTATATTTGCCTGATCTTTTAATTCCGGGTCAGTAATACGTTCATATCCCCGACGATTCATCTGACTTTCTACCGCGCTGATAATCATTTTAGCATTCTCATCCTTCCAGTATGAAGCATGTACTCCACTTGCTTCCAAAATACTATCCGGCAAGAAATAAGTCTGAAAACTACTGAAGTCTGTATTACTGTCATGGTCTGTATATACCACCAGATCTGCATCCAGTTCTCCCATATCTGGATCTTTTTCGCACGACGCCATAAATACTCCCGTCATGCAAGCCATAATAAATAAAATCTTTTTCATAAGTCTTAAATTCATTATATTTACAAATATCACAATGAACGTCCCTTAAAGACACTGCTTTTCTGTATAGGCAAAACCACTCCGTTCAACGTCATTCGGTTGGAGTTGAAATTAGGATTGATTTCCACCGTAGCTTTGTTTGTTCCCTTCGGCATACTGATATTTACCCGGGCAGAAATACCTGTTCCCATTACATTCATCGAAAGTGAAAGATTTCCTTTTTTATCAGTCTTTACTTCATAATCGGAAACACTGCCATCAACAGTTACGCCACCTATTCCGTTCGGACCACTGACAGGTATATTGAATGCCACCTGCACTACAGCTTTATCGCCTTTTACAGAAACAAAATTCGTATTCGAATTAACGTAAGCCATATTGCCGTATTTAAATACAACCTGGTCAGCTTCCAATGTAAAAGCCTTTTCATTAATAGCCTGTATAGCTTCGACAGCAAACAAGCTATCCAACTGTTCTTGCAAAGCTTTTTTCTCTTCACGAGACAACTTCTTCTCTGTGTCTTGTGCCTGAATATGCCCCGCCAATAAGGTCAAGGTCATTATCATAAATAATACAATCTTTTTCATAAGCTTCTTCTTTTTAAAAGTTTCAATTATAAAACAAATATATTGCTCTTTTGCTGCATACATATCATTTAAAAAAGTATAAAAGCCTGATAAAAAATTCTTTTCACATTTATAATTAGTATCTTTAGAGAAACACAAAGCAATCTTTTATGTGTAACCTAAAAATCTCTAATTATGAATAACATAACAGACATCACCATCCTGATAGCCGTCATCGCACTGGCCATGTGGCCCGTAGTCCTGCTCGTATTGAAAACAATGAACATCCGGAAGAAACGTCTGGAACATTTAGAACGTATGACAAAGACAGAGCTAGAGAGCATAAGTACACAAGAACTTGTTATCAGCGTGCTGAAAAAAATCGGCTGCCAGCCTGAAATAAACAATGAAGGACATGTTACATTTAAATATCAGGGAGATGATTTTTATATCGCTGCCGAAGAGGAAAACCGTTTCATCATGATATGGAATCCTTGGTGGGGATCAATCAATACTGACAACGAGGCTTTTCCTTACCTGAAAGAAATCATCAATCTAGTCAATGTCAATTCATTGGTTACCACAGTTTTTATGGTAGATGAAGATGAAAAGACCGTAGGAATCCATTCACACTGCCACACTTTTTTCTCACCCAACGAAGGTGAACTGGAAGACCACTTAAAAATGTTGCTCGACTATTTCTTCGACACCCACAATGCTATAAAAGAATACATGAATCAACTGGGCAATACTGCCGTAGCAGAAGAAGAAAAGAAAGAACGGGTAAAGGTAAAAGGATTTGCCGCATACAAAGAAAATACAGTTCCTATCGAGACAAAAACAGAATAAGCTCGCAAAAAATACGTAAATTTGCGGCATGAAACGAGTTTTAGAAGAAAATAAAGGAATCCCAGCATCACTATTGTGGATGCTGGCTATTATTGCGGGAATATCCGTTGCCAATCTGTATTATAACCAACCATTGCTAAATAAAATAAGTGAGGACTTACGGGTTTCTGAGTTTACAGCGAACCTGATTCCAATGACTACCCAAATCGGTTATGCGCTTGGATTGTTATTCATTATTCCCCTTGGAGATTTATATAAACGCCGTAACATCATTGTTATCAACTTCCTGTTACTTTCCGTAAGCATGCTGGGATTTGCTGTAGCCCAAAACATTTATTTTGTTTTACTGGCTTCGCTGATTACGGGCATCTGCTCTGTCATGCCACAGATTTTCATTCCGATAGCAGCACAGTTTTCACAGCCGGAAAAGAAAGCACAAAATGTAGGAGTTCTGGTAAGCGGACTGCTGACAGGAATCCTTGGCTCGCGGGTTGTAAGTGGTATTGTCGGAGAATACTGGGGATGGAGAACTATTTTTTACATTGCTTCTGTATTAATGCTTATCTGCATATTCGTTATTGTCCGCATATTGCCTGACATGCCTTCTAACTATAAAGGTACTTACACCGGACTAATGAAATCTGTATTTACTTTGGTAAAGGAAAATGCTACACTGCGACTGGTTTCTCTACGTGCCGGAATCTGTTTTGGATGTTTTCTTACTTTATGGGCATGCCTGGCCTTTAAAATGAGCGGAGCTCCTTTCTACGCCGGAAACAATGTCATCGGTATGCTTGGTTTATGTGGTATTGCCGGAGCTATGACTGCTTCCTTTGTCGGTAAGTTTGTACGTATACTGGGAATTAGAATGTTCAATTACATAGGTTGCAGCATCATGATTCTCTCATGGCTTATCCTCTATTTTTTTCAGGACAGCTATATCGGAATCATAGCCGGTATTATTCTGATTGATATCGGTATGCAGTGTGTACAGATAAGCAATCAGACTTGTGCATTGTCGCTCGTTCCACAAGCCTCGAACAGAGTCAATACTATTTTCATGACAACATATTTTCTGGGAGGATCACTTGGAACATTCCTTGCCGGTACATTCTGGCACCAGTTTGGATGGGCTGGAGTTACAGGTGTAGGTATCTGTCTGGCAAGTTGTTCATTACTGATTACTGCCTTTTCTAAACATTAATTCATTTTCACTGCCATGAATAAGCTTCAGATTTATACCAACGACTGGCTGAAAATACATCCATATACAGCCGTACAACCTTCAGACAGCTATTTTGTAAACCTGTCGAACAAACTATATGGTGCTTGTACATTAACCACACTACCGGATATTTTCCGTAAAAAATTAAGTATGTACATTGCTGCCTATCTGGAAGATCAGATATCAGAATTAGGATTATGGCAAAGTTTTACAGCCGAACACAAACGTTTGTACGGCAAGTATCTTCCCTTTTACCCTACAAACTCCAATTACGTAGCTGATGAAATAAACGAGGAAGATATCCGTTTTATCATTTGGAATACATGGCAAAAAGCAGCTTCTCTGCACGAAAAGACATATATAAATCCCAATGAACACGCTATTGAAGAACAGGCAGGAATCTTTTACGGAATCTTGGAGGAGGCTTATGAAAATGCTCCCGAAAATGAATCCTTAAATCATTATTTCGACCATCCGGGCACCGCTGTAGAAGCAGACCGTAAACTGACATGGCTATTCGGACATAGTTACCTGACAGAGCCTTCGATGCTGCCTTATATCGAACAAATTGCCCCAAATGACCGTTTTATTGTGCCTGTCGGCCCACTGGCATTGTTCCTGCATGAATGGATTTCCCTGCTTACAACGTCAGATGCCTGGAAACAAATAAACGGACTCTTTACCGGTAACCCTGAAATTCCACAAGAAATTCAGGACAAGAATCGGGAAATATACCGTAATTTTATTGAAGGCACAAATGGCAAGAGAATTGTTTATCTGAACGGTTACACCGAACTACGCCGCTTTCTGGTAAATGTCCTCAAATGGCAGGATGATGACAACCATACTCTCCCTCAAATGAAAGAATATAAAAATTTCATTTTAATGACAGAACCAGAAAAAGGGGTATTGCTTGCGAAAGATATCTGTGAATATATTGCTGATCGGGAAAATCCACTTTATGACAGCAAAAAAGCACAAGCAAATGCTTTCCGTATGCTTACAGAAGAAATGCTTTGTCCACCCGACCTATTGGTACACTGCATAAACAACAAACTTATTCCCGACGCACAACTACCCGACGGAACAGAAAAAGAACTGGTACAGCAGAACGCAGACTTCATAGCCAGACATTCTTTATTATATTATTATCGGGGAGATTAATCTCAATTGTATAATAAAAACAGAGAGGTGAAAATATCTTTTTCAAGATTCCTTTCACCTCTCTGTTTTATATAAATCTAATCAGTCTTATTAAAATTCGATTACCAATGACTGACGAGCAGACAAAGTAAGATTCTCTGTAAAATCAATTTTCTTACCTGTTGAAACAATCTTTCCTTCCTTAGATTCTTTTGTCAAAGCTTGATAATGACTACTTGGCAGAACTTGCTCTCTATCCGTACTGTTCAAGACAATCATTTCTGTTTTACCTTCACTTGTACGAGCATACAAATATATTCCTTGTTCCGGAATATGATACTTTACAGTTTTGTTTTCTGACATCTTGTTAAGTTTTTTAGTTTTGCGCCGCAAAGATAAAATTTAATGAAGCATTTATAAAAATAGAAATAGTTAAAAATCAAGTATTAGCATATTTTACTTGATTTATATCAAGAATCTATTCTGTAAAAATACTCTATTTAAAGTCTTTTGATCTTCTACATATAGAGAATGCGAAAACAACAATGTATAAAAATATTTATACATAAAAAGAAACCGGATACATATTTCAATGAAACATGCATCCGGTTTTCATATCATTTCAGAATCAAATCAGAACATACTATTTTAATATTTTATTTTGAAAAGTCTTTCTTCCTGAAGTGATTCTTCTAACTATTACAGATTCCTTTAAAACTCACTCGTAAAATGGAATTTAATATGCTTGAAGTATACAAAATTGCGTATAACACTAGTAATCAAAACAAAACCCACCATGTTAAAAGATGCGGGTAACAAACTAGTAACAAAACAACAACTATTTGATGCTTTTGGCGGGTTTTTCATCACAAAGATAATACAAAATTCCAATCACAGATTTAAAACACGATCTCTTTTCATTCCATAAATATTTCGTCATAATATTAAGAATACTCCCCACCAGCAATTGGTCAATGGGGAGTCAGAAACATGTAACGCAACGGATCGGGGTTCCGCCCCTTATATTCAAATTCCTGTAAACTTCATATCCAACATATTTTCCTCTATGCTTTGGATTATATAACTGTTAATTTCTTTATGCAGTAGATTTGAAGCATCAAATATTCCTGAAATTTTACTGTCTTCAATAACGTAATATTTATCCAACCATTTACAAAGCGATTCTGTCACATCGAAAAGCATCGCTTTAATCACTAGCAAATCCCTGGTCTGCTTACTGATACCTGCATTCCTAACAAGGTAAGTACTGTTTACAAAGACATTTTCATCTGTTTTTTTATCCTCCAGAAGCGTTTCTTTAGCTTCTGGAACAATCTGTTCATCTTTCTCCATAAATCATATTAGTTTTCATTGAATAATCCCAATCTATAACCTGATAAAACGGTAATGAACAAGCCTAGCACATTACTTTCTCCTATCTCACTTTCTGTAGCCAACAATAGGGTAATTCCCACTATCAGTACCGATACATAAAACTTTTTCATCTTATCAATCTCCTAAATATTTATTACTTCCATATCCCATTGATATGGCTAAACCATTCATATAATCATTATACGACAACCCGGCTTTACGTGCTTCTATTTCTCGTCTAATATAGTTTGCCTTAGCCTCAGCCTCAAACATTATACGCCTTGACTCCATTCTTGCATTGAAAAGGATTTTTTCTATTTTAGCCTGTTCTTTGCGCTCAGCCTCAATAGCCTTACGCTCAGCCTCAGCCTTTAATATCTGTTCCCTTCCGGCAGCTACCTTTACTTCGAACTTAGCCATGCTCCAGGCTTTTCTCAGGGCTGAAGCAAAGGTTGAATACTTAACTCTAGCGTTTTTGTAAAGCTTGTGTGCATTGCTCATTATCTTATGTAAGTCGTACTTAATTGCAGTCATAACTTTTAATATTTGTTTTACGTTGCAAATATAATGTTTATTATTTATTTCACAAAACAAAAACAAATATTTTTCATTATATTTTCACCTAAAACCATAATACAAACACTATTTTATTATCTTTGTGAAAATTAATCAAGCAAATATTATATATTATGGAATTAAGAATCAAAGAACTACTTAAAGAAAAAGGCATAATGCACAAGGAGCTTGCAGAAAAACTAGGAGTTACAGATATCGCTTTACGTGCATCCCTGAAAGGTAATCCAACAATAGGAACTCTTGAAAAAGTGGCAAATGCAATAGGATGTAATATTTCAGAGCTATTTGAGCCCCTCAAAAAAGACGGTGTTTCCCTGACTTGTCCCCATTGTGGAAAGGAGATAAATATCAAGATTGAGTAAGGTGTCCCGTCCCACTTATGTAAATACCGGATCTGAAAGAACGCGATTACGTTCTTATGCAAAAAAGCGTGGGACACTTCTATAAATTCCGAAATGTCCCACTTTAAGAGATACTTAATTCCCCGAAATTTGGGGAATTAAATCAGCTTATAAGCCTTTCCCTATCTCCTGCCAAAGAAATAATCAGCCTTTGGCAGGAGCTTTTTCTTTACCTATAAACCCGACATTACTTTATGGGGTTCGCCGAAGCATATCAAGTCAAGGAGATAGTTTTTAGCCCTTGTAGGGCGCAATTCCAAGAAAGACACATCAACCTATATTTCATATACAAAAACCCGTAAAATCAAAAGAGAAGCAGCAAAAGCAGTAATCTACAACATTTACTCCACGCGTGCGATGACCTCCAAAAAATCTTCGCGCGTATTATGACCTGAAGAAAATCTTCCTAAAACAACTTTAATAAGCCACATTCATCTAAGAACAGACTTTCTAAATCCAATTCAGCAAAAAATAAAGCGTCCTGATTTTCATCGCAGCCTACAGGCTCATCCTGCAGTATAGCTTCCATAATACTCCAGCTATCCTCTTTACTATCACAATATGAAAAAAGATTTACTCCCATGTATTGTAATCCGTAAATTCTACGGTTTTATTTATATTACTCGAAGTCTATTTCTCGATTAAGGCGCTTTATAGCAGCACTTACTGTTGATGCTGATATGTTATATTTTCGATGCATCAATGAACGTACATTTTGTTCATTTCTACCTTCCTCAACCATTTTATTGTACTCTTTAACCATATCGATGTAATTGAAATCGGTTGTTTTGATATGGTATTTCTTCAATTGAGTATACACATACCTTGTAGTGCTCAAGAACTCCAACGCTGTCATATAGACCCTAAATTTTCCAATGCTTTTACACGGTTAAATACAACCATTAATACTCAAGAACCCCATATTTGTCAATAAAAATGCAAGATTCAATGCTTCAACTTCTTTACAAAAGCATTTGTGACTAACACCATAAAACGTTTTAATCCATTCTTTTACCATATCATTCACAGAAATTCCTTTTTCAAGAGATATTTTCTTTATCGCTGAAGCTAACAGCATTAAATCATTATCATTTTCAATATCTTCCAATCGTATCATACCTTTCAATTTTAAATGTTACCATGGATTATCCTCACTTCCAGATGAGGCTTTATCTTCTGAAGCCAAAGGGAAGTTGCTTAATGGATAGAAATGGGCTGTATTACAATCAAACCCACACAGGAAACGTCCTATTCCGATATTTCTCCCTTTGGATATGTTAATTAACGCCGTACCCTTTGTACTGTATCTGTCAAACGGCTTCGGATATGAACGGCCAAACACTTCTGGGCGATAGATGAGTATCACCGTATCGGCAGCCTCAGCAATCTGACCACTATCACGTAACCTGTCAGTGGTCGGTTCCGGATTCTGTGCATCACGATTCAATTGTGATAGAGCGACAATCCAAATATTCAACTCCTTTGCCAAGTTCTTGAGTCTTCTTGCTACTTCTCCCATCTGCTGCTCTTTGTTCGTCCCCTTCATGTTCACGTTTAATATCTGGAGATAATCTATGACCGCACCATTTATCCCGTATTTGATTTTCATAGACCGTATAGAGGAGATAATCATGTCTATATTAGAAGTGCTCCTGTCGTCAAAGAAAAGGCCTTTCCCGCAATTCTCATACAACGTCCGTACTCCCTTATCCAACATAGCCAGTTTTCCGTTATCCAGTTTACCATAAAGCAACTCATTGGCAGGAATCCCGCTCTCAACGGAAACCAACCTTGCAGTAAGCTGCTGCTTGGTCATTTCCATAGAATAGAAAGTGACCTTACTACCAGATTTTACAGCTGTCAAAACTATCGATGATACGAATGAGGTTTTTCCCTGACTAGTAGCACCAGCAACCACAATAAGGTCAGAAGCCTGGAACCCTCCCTTCCGATCTATCATCGGGAATCCGGTAGGTGTCCCAATCATAGGAGCCTCAGCCTGCATGTTCTTGTTTACAATCTCATACAATCCATCAATAGATTCATACAACGTTGACACATCAGAAGCAGATTCTCCGAATATGTCGTCAAGTTCATCCTTTACTTTAGTAAGTACATCTACAATATCCTCCTCTTCATTCAATCCAGATGAAACCAGATACTGGCCGATTCTCCAGAAACGCCTACGCTTTTCCAGATCATGAAGCCGGGCTGCATACTGATAGACGTTAAGACCACATGCCTTACCGGAAATTGCAGACAATTCATAAGGGGTAACAACCGACCCCATTCTAGTAAGTTCCGGCATTACAGAAATGATACTGACCTCATCCCCTCTATCCGCAACGTTCATGATTGATTGATAAATGTCCTTATGCTTCTCCACATAGAAGCAATCCGGATTCAAAAGCTCCCTGACCTCATTTAAAGCTCCTTTAGCACTGAGTAACGAAGACAGGACTACAGATTCACAGCCTTCATCAAATAACTGGTCACCTTGGAAAGCTGTTTTTATTTGAGCATTTTTCATACGTTCCTCCTTTCTACACGCTTTTTCAATTCATCAAGCGCACTACGGTAAACATTTGTACGTTTCTTCGGAAAGTCTTTCCAGTTATTAAGGCTCTGCAAGGCATCACATAGCTCCTTCTTGGAATATTCTTTAATCAACTTCAAATACTGTTCCTCTGTCATTTGAGTAGACACCTTCAGAACATACGGACAATTCTCTTTAAGCCATTTGTTGAATCGGGTGAATTCTTCAGATTGCGATGGAAATAAGGAAAGCTCTGCTTTCTTCATATTATCTTCAGATAATATTTCTTTATTATCTACGTCAGTAGTAATAACATTATCATTTACATTATCATTTACATTATCATTTACATTAGGTTGTACTTTGGTTGTACTTCGGTTGTTTTTAGGTTGTACTTTGGTTGTACTTTTAGAATAACGGTTGTTCGTATTGCCCACTGGAGCCCCACCTTTACAACCGTTCTCGTAACGTTTCCAGTTTGCATCCAACTGAGGCTTGATAAGTAACCATGCAACCTTCGCAAGCCCCGTAAGTTCAGGTTCCTTATGGTATAGGGCATAACACGAAATCGCCCTATAGATTTCCAGCTGTTCACTCTCCTGAGCTTCATCAATCGCCTCCTGGAAACTTTTATAGAAAACAAAACTATCTCTGCTGTTATTCTCCATTGCTTCCTCCCTTCCTGTTTACAATATGGTACATGAGACTTTCCCGGTCTTCCGAATGGGTATTCATTATCATGCCTATATGCCGAGTATTTCCATCACTTGAAGCCTCATCAACATAAATCCCGTATATAACACGTCCATCTGGCAGCTTCATGCTTTGTATATTCACTCCTTGACGCTTGAGCTGCAAGATTACTTCAATAGCACAATTCTGACCTAAAGAAGCATTTAAATCTTCCACAGTAAAATAACATCCTGACAAAAACAACTCTTTGGCTTTGTCAACTATACTTTGGAATAACGATGAGGCTGGAATATCATTGCGTTTCATAAATCTCTACTTTTTGCAGGTTACACAATAATCAACAGCTCTTTGGTCTATCTCTTGCTGCGTAGCAATACGGTTCTGCTTCATCCAATCCTCTATTTCTTTTCGATCAAAATAGATTTGCTTCCCATTAGGTTTGTAGTGAGGTATCTGATGGCTGCATGTTAACTTATACAAATGGCTTTTACTTAACCCTGTAAGCAATGCAACATCATCAAAACAAAGTACATTTTTAGCTGCCAATAAGCTGTATCTTTCAATTCTGTCTAACTGTTCTTTTAATTCTTCAGACATAGTATCCTAATAAATTACACATTAATAAATCGGGTGTGTACTTTACCCTTTGCTTGTAATTACTTAGCAAATATCTGAAAATACGGTAACAAAAAAGCCCTCACATTAACCTAACATGAAGTCAACGTAAGGGCATCAATTCAATATAATTTCAGCCATCTCCTATCGGCATATTTTCTTTATTTCTAAAAATCCTTCAGGTTCAGAACTTCCTTTATTTTTATAACTATTAACAGCCTGTTCTGCTGTTTTTGTATTTTCAATTTGAAAAGCCCTTCTGTATATATCCCAAGGGATTCTGTTATTACTTGGCCTGAGTCCCAAATAATCACTTGTTTTGTCTACAAAGTATCCGAATAAAGCTTTCGTTCCAGTCCATTTATACAAATTCCCATCCTTTACGCACCATTGAATCTTTGTAAATAAGTCTTCAGCTTCATAAGTATCGAGTTCTTTAGGCAATGATGTATTCCCTTTTCTAATTACAGGCTTTTCCAGTCTTCTCTCGAATTCCAAAACATATTTAACTTCGCTTTCATACATTTTAATCGCATAATTCAAAGATTCAAGATATGAATTCCACCGCCAATAATCATTCTTCTCAATATCTGACTTTATTTCATCCAAATACGGCTCTATCTCTTTATAAACCAATTCTAACATATAAAAACCCTTCAGTTCTCTATCAGGGTCGATGTCAGTTCCTAAATAATCACTACCATCAAAGCAATCTTTCCCGTAAATCAATTTCCGAGCTCTTTCTGAAAGAGCGGCTATTCTTTTTAAGTCTAACTCCTTGTAACTATTCATGGCATTAACCTTATAATTTAACCTCCGGTATCAAATTCACGGCCTTACGCTTATTCTCATCAACTATCTTAGCGTATAACTGAGTTGTCCTTACGTTAGTATGACCAAGAAGTTTAGAAACAGTATATATATCCGCTCCAAAGTAAAGCATCAAAGTAGCATTCGTATGGCGAGCCACATGAAACGTTACATGTTTATTTATTCCGGCATCTTTTGCCCATATCCCAAGGTATTTCTCAACGGTTGTTGTACTATTAGGCAAGTTAAACACTTTCGTACTGGTTGCTCCTGGCTCCGTTTTAACCGGCAACCATTGCATAGCATTGTCAGAAAGGGGCAAATATAACGTTTCACCTGTTTTTTGCTGCTGAATTTCTATTTGATACAAACTGTCAGTAACCCTATGAATTTTCTCCCATACCAAGCCTTTGACATCACTGTACCTCAATCCGCAAAAACATGCAAACAAAAAAGCCCTTTTTAGTTCATCGTACTTGCATGGAGTGCTAATCAAAGTCTTCACCTCTTCAAATGTCAAATATTGCTTGGTACCCTTCCCCGGTTGTGGACGATCATTATAAGGTATCTTACTGGCTGGATTCATAGGTATGACTCCATCTTTCACCGCCTTATTCAATGCTATTGAAACAACATCATAATATAATGTCTTGGACGCTTCCGACAATGGTATTCCCCTTCTGCTTTTCACCTTATCCAGATAATCAATGAATCCTAAAAGAAAATTCTTATCGACTTGTTTCAATGTAATTTTATCCCCTTTATATTGAATCAGGTGGCCAATTGTAGCTTTAACACTTCCGCTATAAGCAATACTTTCCTTCTCATGGTAGCTTTCCGCCTGGAGTCTCATGTATTCTATAAAATTCACCTTCACCTTATTCCCCATAGAAAATCCGTACTCCTCATTCTGGAGTGCTACAATCCTTTGTGCTTTTATAGCGTTAGCAGTCCTGAGTGTCTCTTCATTCTGCATCTTATCACCCTTATTCTTCTCTGGAATAAGGTATAGTTTCAGGAACTCATATTCACGAACCCCGTTTCGATAAAAATCAAGATAAATAGAAAGGTTACCGTTAGACAGTCTTTTTGTTCGTAACCTGATAGGTTCTTTAGCCTTTGTAGACAATTTCTTTCCCATTGCTGTTTTGTTTTATGTTTATTGTTATGTAGGTCGGCGGCATTGCTGCCGCTTTCCCCATTAAGAACTGTACGTGCGACTTTCACCGCATACAGCTCCGATAATTCTAAATTTAATTCTCATAAAATTAAATCG